>Ga0070746_10000354_pt1 | contig 27293 bp, 27 predicted proteins | sample VirMetDEL_Mar_21_FD_77016 | JGI IMG/M metagenome (GOLD analysis project Ga0070746, IMG submission 77016) | Aqueous microbial communities from the Delaware River and Bay under freshwater to marine salinity gradient to study organic matter... | ecosystem: Environmental > Aquatic > Marine >...
AGGACCAAGTGGACCAAGTGGTGGAACAGGACCTACCGGACCTGCTGGACCTCCAGGACCTTCGGGTGGCACAGGACCTACTGGACCAACAGGACCCGCTGGTGGAACAGGACCTACCGGACCGACAGGACCAACAGGACCCGCTGGTGGTTTTACAACAGGATCAAACGCACAAGTAAATAGTTTAGGTGTAAATACAGCAGCATCAGGAACCGCTGGTGAAATCCGCGCAACAAATAACATAACAGCATTCTACTCCGACTCTCGTCTAAAAGATTTTGAAGGACCAATCGAGTCTGCTTTAGATAAAGTAAAAGCTTTGACAGGTTATTACTTTAAAGAAAACGAAGTAGCAAAGTCACTTGGTTATGACAACGATAAACGTCAAGTAGGAGTTAGTGCACAAGAAGTAGAAGCAGTTCTACCAGAGGTAGTTACTGAAGCTCCCATAGATAAAAAATATCTAACGGTTTGGTATGAAAAACTTGTCCCTCTATTGATTGAAGCAATCAAGGAACTAGACGACAAGAAGAAGGATAAATAATGTTTTTCGGGTCGGTTCCATTTGGTGCCACAGCGTTTTCAGATTCAGGCGCTGCAACGGTTAATGTAACAATTTCCTTATCTGGTAATAGTGCAACTATTACATTATCAAATGCATATACTATACAAAAAATACACCATGTAAATGGCAACAGTTTAACTACAACTTTAAATTCTGTAATACCTAATCTTGCACCAACAATCGCTTCAAACTCTTTAACTTCAGCTACAAACACACCTATTGTTAGTGCTGACGCAAACTTAACTCTTACAGGCACTAGTTCAACAGTTACTCTTGGAACTGTTACAGGTGTTTTAATACCACTTGTTACAGGCTTTAGCTTAACAAGTGCAACATCAGGAGTGCAGTCAGTATCAGGAGACTCTCTAGTAACGGCAAGTACAAACTCATCAACAATATCTTTAGGCTCTGTTCAAATTGGTATTGGTGTTGCCCCTCAAGTAAGTGGTCAATCACTAACATCAGCAGTGAATTCTGTAGAAATTACATTAAAACCTACAATTGCTAGTAATTCTTTATCATCTGCTGTTGGCTCTGCTGTTGCTACTTTAATACCAAATATTGCAGGTAACTCATTAACATCTGCTACTAATTCAGTAACAGTCGGTCTTAGTGCTACAGCAGCGGTATCAGGTAATTTGCTAACTTCCGTGGCTAACAGTCTTTCTGTGTTTACATTTAGTGACGTAGATGATACAACTACAGCTACGATATCTGGAACGTCGATAAGCACTACTGGGGCCGGAGTTATATCATCTTCTGATGTATCAACATCAGGTGCGGGCACAATACCAAGTACGGATGTGTCAACCACAGGTGCCGGAGGGTCTTCTTGGTCTGAGGTATCGACAACAGGAGCGGGAACAATTGACGCACGAGAGGTAGCATAATGTCAACATACTCAACAAGACTAAAAATAGAATTAATAGGCAGCGGAGAACAATCAAACTCTTGGGGTAATACAACCAACAATACATTTAGTAATACTTTCGAAGAGTCAATATCAGCTGTTTACTCAAAAAACTTAGGCTCAGCATCAAGTCCAGTTACACTAACACATGTAGACGGACCTGTAGTTGCGGCTAGTAATGAAGTCAGACAAGCAGCAATTAGATTTCATGGACATACAACAGCTTTTATCATTCAAACTGTAGCTGTAGAAAGAGTTCAACTTATTATAAATGATGGTACTGCAGACGGTACAATTACGATGCGTTTGGGAGCATCAGGTAACACATACGTTATTGCACCTGGAAGTAAAATTCTTTTAGCAACGGATGGTACAAACTGGTATCCAATTACAGGTGGTGAAACAAGCTCGGGTTGGTCAGCAACTTCAATAACTGCATCAACAGCAAATGTATTTAGTGGACAAAGATTATTTATAGATACTTCAAGTAATACAATTACAGTAACTTTACCATCAGCTCCAGCGGTTGGTGATGAAATTTCTTTTATGGATGTTGCAGATAACTTTGACACCAATGCATTAACAATAAATCCAAATGGTAAAAAAGTATTTGGCGCAACAGCAAACGGAACAGTTTCAACAGAAGGCGCTGCGTTTACAATTGTTTTTACAGGAAATACGCATGGCTGGAAAATAACGGAGAAATAATATGGCAACTTATGAATCAAAAAAATATGCACACACAGGAGCTAGTTTAACAGATATAGCTGCAACCTCAATTGCTGATGGTACTGTTAGTGATTCTGAATATCAATTTATAAACTCATTAGCATCTAACGCACAAACTCAGATAACTGCTAGACTACCACTTGCTGGTGGAACGATGACCGGGGATTTAAATTTAGGTGATAACGTAGATATTAATTTTGGTGACGGTACAGATTTAAAAATACTTCATGATGGTAGTAACAGTATTATACAAGACGCTGGTACAGGAGATTTAGTTTTAGCTGGTGACAATGTACAAATAACAAACTCAGCACAGTCCGAAAATCAAGCTATATTTACATCAAACGGCGCTGTTGAGCTATACCATAATAATGCAAAGAAAATAGAAACCAGTGCGACGGGAGTGACCATTACCGGGGTTGCGGCTGCAACTACAGTAACTGGAGATGGTTCAGGTTTAACTTCTTTGAACGCATCAAACATATCTTCAGGCACAGTTGCCGATGCTAGAATATCAACTCTAACTGCAAGTAAACTAACAGGAGCTTTACCTGCAATTGATGGATCAAACTTAACAGGCATTGATGTAGTTCCTAGTGCAGCGGATTCTATTGGAGCCATAAGATCTTTTGCTCTGTTTTCTACCAGCACAGGCACACCAGCAGATACTACAATAACTGCTACGACTGAAATTACTCCAGCTACCTATGAATCAGGAAGTGGTTCCTCAGCCTTACAACTTGTTATTGACCCGCCTGTTGGCGCAGCTTGGCTAGGTTACTCAGTAACTGGTGTACGTTATATAAACGGTAAAACTAGAACTACTGTATCTGGAACATGGAGAGCTCTTACTACAGGCCAGTATACATCTTCAGCTGGACAAGGACCAACGCCACCATCTGCTTCTAGTACAGCTTTCATAGCTCAAAGAATTTCGTAATGGCTTTAATTAAGGCTCAATTTAGTCCGGGTATAGACAAACAAACGTCCAACTATGGTGCGGAAGGTCGTTGGGTTGATGCTAAAAATGTAAGATTTAGAACAGGACTACCAGAAAAGATTGGCGGTTGGACCAAAGTCGTTACACCGGTAACAAAGATAGCAGGTGTTGTTAGAGCAAGCACTGCTTGGTATTCGTTGACTGGAGTTAGACACTTAGCTTTAGGAACAGATAGAAAATTGTATGTTTATGTAGAAGGTCGTTTTTACGACATTACACCAATTAGAAAAACAACTAGCTCTCTTGCAAATCCTTTCACAACAAACGGAACTACAACAGTTAGCGTTGCAGATTCAAATCACGGTGCAACGGTCGGTGATTTTGTAACCTTTGATAGTTATTCAGCTATTGATGGTTTGGACATGAACAATGAATTTGAAGTGACGTCTGTTACTAGTTCTGGCGTATATACAGTTACACATACAAGCGCGGCTAGCGGTTCAACATCAGGTGGTGGTGGAACGGGGAACGCGAATTATCAACTTAATGTAGGTACAAATAAAGCATCTTTTGGTTTTGGATGGGGCACTGGAGCGTGGAACGTTAGCACTTGGAATACACCAAGAGCCACAAGCACTCTTCAGCTGGATGCAACATATTGGTCATTAGATACTTTTGGTGAAGATTTGCTTGCTATTAGAAACGACGACGCTTTATATCGTTGGGATTTATCTGCAGGGACAAGCACGAGAGCTGCTAAGATTGCTGCTGCTCCTGAAACAAATAGATTCTTACTTGTTTCCTCTCCAGACAGACACATATTTTTATTCGGTACAGAAACAACTATAGGAACAGATACTACTCAGGATGATTTGTTTTTAAGATTTTCTTCTCAAGAAGATTTTAACACGTGGGCACCTACTGCAGAAAACACAGCGGGTTCTTTTAGAATACAAGATGGTTCTAAAATTGTTGCAGCAGGAAGATCTAGGGGTTCTATTCTTGTGTGGACTGATACAGCACTGCATGCTTTGAATAACATTGGTCCACCTTTTATTTTTGGTCTTAATCAAGTTGGTGCAAACTGTGGGGCGGTGTCACCTAACTGCACTGTAGATGTTAACGGTGTTACCTTTTGGATGAGTCAAACAGCTTTCTATGTGTTTGATGGTGCGATTAATAAACTGCCTTGTACTGTACAAGATTTTGTATTTGATGATATCAATACAACAGCTCAAGAACAAATTTTCTGTGGTGTTAATACAGACTTTAACGAAGTTACCTGGTTTTATCCTAGTGCAAGTTCTGACTTTATAGACAGAAGTGTTACATATAACTATCTAGAAAAAATTTGGTATACAAATGATGGCTTTGCTAGAACATCATGGGTTGACAGAGGAGTATATTCAAATCCATACGCAACAGAATACAGCAGCACTGATCTACCTACCAATGAAACTATTTTAGGTGTAACAGGTGGATCAAGTATACTGTATGCTCATGAAGATGGTGTTAATGATGATGGAGCTAAAATGGATTGTCAAATAACAAGCGGTGACTTTGATATAGAAGAAGGTGATCAGATATTTTTATGTTCTCGTGTTATACCTGACTTTAAAGATCAAGTTGGTAATACCGATATAACTATAGAGTTTGCAAACTATCCCGTTAGTACAAACACAAGATCTTTTACAGGCACAATAACACCGACTACTAAATTCTTTTCAGTTAGGGGTAGAGGCAGGCAGGCTAATATAAAAGTATCAAACGACATACTGGATTCAAACTGGAGGTTTGGCACTGTAAGAATGGATCTTAAACCGGATGGAAGAAGATAATGGCTAAAATTAATATTACAAGATTACCTTTACCGTCTGATAATTTTGATAGACAACAACAAGATATTTTAATTCGTGAGTTGGAAAATATTATTAATCAACTTAACTTTACCTATCAACAAGACTTACGTGAAGAACTAACAGCAAGGACTTGGTTTCTATAATGAGTGATATCTATAAAAATAGAAGTGTAGATCTGACAACAACAGATGTAACTACAGTATACACAGTGCCTACAGCAAGTGTATCAACTGTACCAGCACAAAAACCTGTTCAAGCAATAATTAAATCTATTCGTGTGTGTAATGACTCAGGAGGAGCGGTTACAATAACATTAGTAAATACAGATTCTAGTGTGGGTGGAGATATTAAAATAGTTAACGCTTTGTCGGTAGCTTCAAACTCTGCAGTAGAAATACTAGATCAACCAATGGTTGTTGAAGATAGTGACGTTATAAAAGCAACAGCTAGTGGTGCTAACGCACTACATGTAATATTATCAGTACTGGAGATAACATGAAAAAAATACAAGAATCTAAGGTTATTGGGACTGAAATGGTTGAAGGAAAAGAAGTTCCTGTTTTGCAACCTGAAGTGCACCAACGAATCTATTGTAAAAACTGCAACAATGAGGTAGATTCACATGAAGAGGCAACTGGAGTATGCAGCGATTGTGGAGAATCTTGGGAAGTACACAAAGCAACAGATATACATATAAGAGTAATTCAAATACCCTTAGGATCGGGGACCGGAGAGTAAATGGGAATAAGTAGTTTTTTAGATAAAATAGGTGACGCGTTAGTACCAAAGGAGATTGCTCCTTTCTTAGGACCAGCATCCATGATTTTTGCAGGGCCTTTAGGCATACCTGCAGCACTAGCTTTAGGACAGCTTGGTTCGGTAAAGATGCATTCTGGTAAATTAGATCCACTAACTGCTCTCGGTACAATTATGGCTGGTCGAGCTGCTGGGCCTCAAGATGGACCTACGGTTTCGGATAGACTTGGAAAAGGTATTGGAACTTTGTTTGATGACACAAAAGGTAACGCAGATTTATTTGCTGGATTTAGAAAAGGTGCTTTTTCTCAGCCAGTAAGCACTCAGCCAAAATTCTTAAGAAACACACCTCGAACATCAACAAAAAATCCATTGGCTACTTCATCAACTTCAGAGATGCCATCAGAGTTTGGTCAAAAACGTTTTCTTGGAGGAAAAGAAAATCCATTGTTTGAGAAATCTTCTGTAAAACTTGCTACAGAGCCTCCAATGTATAAAAATATTCCAAAGATAAAACCTGAAGATCCTAGCTTTTTACGTAGAGCAACAGGCAAAGGTATGGAAGTATTTGATTCTATTAGTGATGCAGTATTTCCCGGTTTTACCAAAGATGGAGAATTTAATTTGGGTAACTCACTTAGAACAATAGGTGCCATAACTACGATATCTGCAATGAAACCAGCCGCAGAAGCTTTGAAACAACAAAAGATGAAAAGCAAACGAGAAGAGGGAAGGGTTTGGAGAGAATGGTTTAAAGGATATGAAAATTTATCAGGCGGAGTGCCTTATCCTCAAGATAATCCAACTATGGCCGATCCTTTTATCATAGAAAAATACAATGAGTTTATGTTGGCAAATGGCGGAAGAGTAGGCTATAATGAGGGTGGCGGCATCATGGACGTCGCTCCAGGTATACCTAAAGGAATGGAACTAGATTATAGGGAAACAGGTGGGTTTATACCGATGGGTACAAAAGAGAAAAAAGATGATGTACCTGCAGTCCTTGCTAAAAATGAATTTGTACTAACATCGGACGCGATGAAAGGTTTAGATAAAATGATGGGTGGCTCTGGAGATCCCAGGTCTGCTGCTAAATACATGTATAATATGATGGATCAATTAGAGGCAATGGCATAATGGCTACACAAACTACAAGAACATTAGGACCTTTCTTTTTAGAAAAAATGGGAACCGACTTTGGTTCTTATTTTACAGGTGCCAAAGATATTTCAGATACAACAGAAAATCCATATTACGTTGATCCTTCTAGTTTTACAGGTGATCAATTTGTAGCAGGTCAAGATCAAATGACTAAAGATGCTCAAGCACTTGCTAAAAAAGGTTTGGGTGGTTATGAAGATTATTTAAAAAAAGCTGATGACTTTGCTGGACTGGCAGAAGATATGGTTGTTGATCCAGTCACAGGTAAGGTTCTCCCAGCAGCGGGAGCCGGTGCTCTTACTAAAGCAGGTACAGCTTTTGATGACATGCAAGCTGCAGCTAAAGCAGGTCAAGGAGCAAGTGATCCGTTTAGAACAGCTGCTGCTGGATTTAGTGGAGCAGGAGCATACAAACAATTTATGTCGCCGTATCAACAAGAAGTTCTTGATGCGACAATGGCTGAGATGCAAAGTAAAGCTGCAAAACAAATGTCTGCTCTTGGAGCAAGTGCAGGGAATGCTTTCGGTGGTGGCAGGTTCGGTGTTGCGCAGGGTAACCTGATGGCAAAAAATATTATGGACCAAGCTATGGCTTCTGCAGACATAAGACAAAAAGGTTTTGCACAAGCAAATCAATTAGCCAATCAAGCGTTTCAACAACAAATGGGTATGGGCTCTCAAGCTATGCAACAAGCAGGACAAAATGTTGGAATGTTTGGACAAGCAGGACAAGCTCAAGCAGGATTATCTAATCAACAAAACCAACAGTTTGCAAATCAACTATCTCAGTTAGGTGGGCTAGCTGCTCAACAACAAGGTTTGGGTGAGTATGAAATGTCTATGCTTGGTAATCAAATAAACGCATTGTCAACAATGGGAGCACAAAACCAAGCTTTCAAGCAAGCACAACTTGATGCACAAAAAGCAGGTCTAAGAGAACAAGCTTTTGCAAAACAACAAGGGCTAGGTTTCTTGAGTCAGATGCTAGGTTCTGCATATGGTGCGCCAGGTTCAACTACATATACAACAACACCTGATCCAAGCACGGCACAAACATTACTAGGTGGCGGTATTGGTATCTTAGGTTTATTAGGAGCAGCAGGACAATTCGGATGAGAAGTTTAAATAGACCAATGTTTAAAAGAGGTGGCAAAGTTTCTTCAAAGAACAACGGCATAGTGTCGGGTTTTGAAGATAACGAACGTACAGAGTTTTCTAGAGGTGGTTCACAAAACACAAAAGACATATTAGATGTAATGAAGACTTATGGTCTTTTAGATCAACCTGAAATGGAAAAAGGTTTGAACATGGGAGACTACTTAAGAATAGCTGCAGCAGGAGCAAACATAATGGGAGCACCTGCGACAGGTCAAAGTGGTATAGGCGGAGCGTTAACTGCTGCTGGACCATCACTTGCAGGTTTAGGAGTTGACTTAGCTAGTTCTTATGATTCTAAAAAACAAGATTATTTTGACAAAATAGCTGGCAACAAAGAGTTGATGGCTAGCGCAGTCACTACTGGTTTTGGAATGGCGGATAGAGATGAGTTTGAAAGAGCATTAGATTCTGTTGATGGTTATAGAAACATAATAACAGATGCAGGAAGCAGTCTTCAAGAAAAAGAACAAGCATTCAACGACATGAAAACTGTACTACAGATTTTTGTTGGACAAGACCTAGATGACTTTGCTGATACTACTGCTAGAGAAGCAGTAAAAGCAGAAATGCAAGGTGAGGGTAAAACAATAAGCACACACCCTGATGAGTTTGAAGAAAGACTTGAGCGTATAATGTTGAAAAAATTATTACCAACATACAACTTTGATTCAATATATAGCGCTTTGGACAAAGCAAGACAAGGCAGTGCCGAAGGTGGTCGTGTTGGAGCAATGAGTGGTATGTTTATGGGTGACGAAGAAATTGAAGCAAGTAAAGCTGAAAAAGCTGCGATGGCAAGAAAGGGAGAACTTTCTCAAAAACAAGACGCTTTGATGAATATGGTGATGAACAACAGAATGAGAGGCGTAAAAAACTCAAACAGAATTATTGAAGAAATACAAAAAACAGGAAGTGTTTTAAGTCCAAGTGATAAAGACTTTATCCTTGAAAGAAACAATGCTTTAAACACATACAGCATGGACACTAGAGACGACGAAGTTATTGGAAGAGCAGCGGGAGGTCGTGTTGCACTTAATCAAGGTGGAGATCCAATGACTGCTATGCCTACTGAACAACCACAACAATCGCAGGGTATTTCATTCGAAGAGCTTCGTGCAAGATTACCTATTGAAGTAGATGACTCAGTTGTCAAACTGTTAGCTACTAGTGAAGCGGCACTATATGATTTTGCAAGTATAGAGTCAGAACAAGACATAGCAATATTCAATCAAAAATATAACGTAGACTTACAATTACCAGCACAGGTGGCTTAACATGAGTATACTTGACGCCGACGCTCTTGCTTTGAGATACAGGCAAGCATATCAGGACAAATTTGATCAAAACAAAAAGAAACTCGAAGCACAGAGAGAAATAAAAGAACGTGGTGGTATAGATATTCCAACAGCTCTTGGTAATATATTTTCAGGTTATACTTTTAGTTCTGGCCCAACTGTTGAAACGCGAAGAAGTAGGGGTGAAGTAAAACAAGGACTACCTCCACGAGAATTTATTAAAGAAGGTTATCAATTACCAAGTTCATTAGATTTTTATGATGATAGTTTAGAACTTGGAAGACCTTACTACGATGAAAATAAAGGTGAGTTTGTAGTTTTTAAAAGAACAAAAGGTACAAGAAACAGACCTGAAGGTGCGTTAATAAGAGAAGTTATCTACAAAAACTTAGAAGCTAAAAAACAAATAAGTGATTTAGTACAAGCAGGAAGCAGTCTTGACGATATAGGTAAGTTTATAGGTGTAGGTGAGCTTGCTGCAGGTGTACCAGCTCTTGCAAAAGCAGGTGTTAAGTTTGTTCCTTACGCAACTAGAAAGGCAGGAGATCTTATTAGTGATATAAGATACGGAGATAAAAGTCTTTCTGCATTTAGAGGTAAGTTACCAGAACCACTATCAGGAGTAGGTGCGGATGTTGTTAGAAACATAGATGATGCTATTGCACAAGTAAGAAAAGAAATAGCTAAAACTGGTGAGATACTAACCGAGAAAGAGATAATAGAAAAAGCAACTAAACGACTTACCTTTGGTATCAAAGCAGATCAAGCGGGTAAAGAATTAGTAGATATGTTTGGAAAAAAATCTACAGACTATGGTTTAGAAAAAGATGCAAAATATGCTTTTAGGGACAAAGATGCAAGCAGGGTAAGAGACATGTCTAACTTAGTGCCAACCACTAAAAATCTTACAACCCCTTTAGTTGATGGAAGTAAAAGTTATTCACAGAACCTAACAGACATAGCTAAACAATTAGAAGGTAAAATGGTGCATGGTAGTAAACCAGGTGAATCAGTGCAACCTTTTAGTTCTAAATCAGAATATTTTAGACAAGCAGTGCAAAAAGAATATTTTAAACAAAATCAATTGTCAGTTAAAGAATATGAAGATTATTACAAAGCTTTGATAAATGATAAAGGTAGAGTTGATTTGCCTGAAAATTTTTATGCGGGTCTTAAACCTGAAGAGTTTCCAACTTTTAAAGCTTACGATAATACTAGAAGACAAATACCAAATTTGAAACAAGCTAGAAAAAATTTAGAAGAACAAGGTTTTTCTAAAACAGATTTTAAAAACGCTGCACAAAATCAAAAAATTTATTCTTATGCACCAGCAGACTATGCAGCTTATCGTGCAAAACAAGCGGGATATAGATCAGCAAAATACAGCGGATCAAAACAAGAAGCTCGTGTTCTTGGGTTAAAAGACTATGGAATAAAATTAAGTGAAAGAGAACAAAGTATTTTTGATCAAGTTAACTTTGTTTGGAAAACAGACACAAGCACAGCTATAAAAAAGAATGAAGATTTACAAAAACTAATATTAAATAACGATGACATAATAAACGATCTTTCGTACAGAGTTTTAAATAGCGGTAAACTTGCAAAAAGTAAACCTAAAGTTACTGTAGATAGATTGAAAGATTCAGAGTTTAACAAAGATAAGTATACACAAACTTTTTACGAAACAGATCACATAATGCCTGTAGAGTCAGCTAATACAGCAGGAGTTAATGCTCTACGTAATTTACAAACATTACCTAAAACATTAAACAATGATTTTAAAAAACCTTTTGATAGGTATGTTGCTAAGCTTTTAAAACAAGAAAGTATAGATCAAAAAGATATTGATAACGTTAGAGAGATAGTTGATCAAGCTGGAGAGCTAGGTGTAACTTTATACATAGATGAGCCAGCTAAATTTGGTTACACAAAAAAATTTGTTGGTGCACCATACAGTGACCTTGCAAATGAAGTAGGTCAAATACCTTATGTAATGCAGACAGAAAATATAATCAAAAGATACTCTCCTGAAGCTAGTTTACGAGAACTTGATTTAGGTAGAGGAGGTGCTGACGTTGGAGGATCTGGAGAAGATATTGCTACAGGAGCAAATATATTAAGAGCAAAAAGACTTCAAGATCTTGAGAGTGTAAAAGCACTACAAGAGAGAATAAAAAGTATGTATCCTACTGATGGTATTACGCGTCTTTCAAAAATGAAAGAAGCTAAATACGCAGAAATATCAAAGAAAGCTAGAGAAGAATTACGTAATGAACGTCCTGTAAAATTCAAAGCGTCTGAGCTTGCAAATGTAGCAAGCGAACTTATTTTTAAACCTGCAGGAATAGCGATGACAACTCCTATGGTTCTTGGTCTTAATGCAGTTGAAGGCGCTTATAATCTTGTGCGACCAGGTGTTGAAAACGATATAGACATGAAAGAAAAATTTCCTAATGTTTATAATCTTTATAACTACTATTCATCGGGCATCGGTCCAACACCAGAAGAACAAACGTACATAGGTTTTCTAGACGAAGGAGTTAGGTCTGTACAAAAAGGAATGGATAATCTTGGTTATGGTCTTTTAGATTTAGCTTACACTATTCCTGATTTTGCTTTTAGCACAAAACTTCAAGAACGGTTACAAAAATCTTATGATGAAAACGCTAAGGCTGATCCTGAAACATTTTTGGGTGATGCGGGAGCAATACTAACCGAGTTCGGAGTACCGGGAACCGCGGCTTTTAAGTTTATAAACTTTTTAAGAAAAGGTCTTAAGATAACTGACAAATCAACAGAAGGTTTAAAAGGTGCAATAAAATATAAAACACAGATATCAAACGTATCAAAAAGAGTTGCAACAGTAGGCAGCGCTGCTTTTTTAGGTGAGTTTGTTGGTGGTAGCAGATACAACACAGTAACAAGAATGAGTCCTGATGATCCGTTTTTATTAGACAACGTTGCAGGTTACAGTTTTGAAGACACCGCTGGCTTATCTGGAAAAGAATTAGTTTTAGCAAACCTTAGAAACAGACTACGTTTTGGAGCAGAAGGTTCTATAATTGGAGGTTTGTTTCCAATTGTTGGTCCTGCTTTATACAAAGCCACAAAGTATGGTGTAATTAAACCATCAGCATTTGCAATAGGTAAGGGTTTACAGGCTACAAATTTATTAGCTGTAAAACCTGCGTCTTATTTATTAGCAAGAACGCCAGGAGTTGCACAAGCTGGTCAGCTAGCTGGCATTGCAACGGGAATCGGGGCTAAGTTTTTAGGAAAAGATGTTTTAGCAAGAACTGCAGTAGGTCTTATGGGGTCACCAACACTTAAACAATTACCTGATTTTAAAGATTGGAGAATGTTTGAAGTAACATCTACTGATCCGTTACAAAGAAACCTAAAAAAGTTTGATAACTTTTTAGCTTTGTTTAGAGACAGTGCTAACCAATCAGCGAACAGGTTTTTTATCTCAGGGCAAACAGATAGAAGTATAAAAGCTGTATCTAGGAAAATAGAAAAACAATTAGATATAGTTGAAAAACGTGCATACAATTTAGCTAGAGGGTTTTTAACAAGTTACAACGCAAAAACAACCTCGCCTGCAAAACAAGATTTTTATCTTGATCAGGTTATGTCTTACTTAAAAGGTCAGATTAAAAAAAGCGATCTACCAGACGTGTTGCAAGAATCAGCAGAATCTTTGAATAAAACGTTTGTACAAATTAAAAAAGATTTTGCAGATGTTTTACCCGACGGAGCTGGTTTAAAAGATTTTTTAAATACAAACTTGCGTCAATATATTAGGTCTTCTTTTTCATCATTTACAAATCCTCTATACAGACCAGATCCAAACACTTTTAATAGAGCCGTAGACTTTATGGTTGATAGAATAAGTAAGAATGAAAACATGATAGAAGCTGCTCTTGCAGGATCAAAAGTAACTGATCAAGCAGTAGCCATAAAAGATTTCGCACGTAAGCAAGTAGAAAGTATTTTACAAAGAGGTAAAACCGATAATCGAGACCCTCTTGAGGTTTTATCTTTTATAGCCAGACAAAACTTAAAAATGGATGATCTTGTTGTACAAACCGGTGAAGAGTTGCCGGATGTAATTAGAAAGCTTCTTGGTGAAGAAAACAACTTAAGAACTTCTGTAATGACAACAGCGACTGACCTTGCTTCACAAACAGCAAACCTACAAATGTATGACAAACTAGCTAAGCTTGGTGTTCAAGAAGGGTGGTTGTTTAGAACTGCAGAAGAAGCTATTGCAGCGGGAGTTGTCAATCCAAAACTAATAGGACCAAGACTTCCTGGTCTTGGTAAACTAAACAGTTCTATATCTGAAGCATATGGTGGAGAGGATATTGTAAACTCTATTGTTGGTTCAAGTGGTTTATTAGATAATTTATTAAAGAATAATATCTATCAAGGATTGATTGCGTATAAAGCAATGGTGCAAACAGGTAAGACTGTTTACTCACCTGCTACGCAAACACGTAACTTTGGTTCTGCAGGGTTCTTTCCTTTACAAAGTGGTCACATTGGTGGCGCTGCTTCTGTAACAGACGCATTTAAAATTATGTTGGACGACATATTTGGAGCAGGCAAGATTGCTAATGAACAAGACCTAATTGATCGTATAACAAGAAAAATTGAACTAGGTGTGTTAGATGAAAACGTTGTGGTATCAGAGTTAAAAGACATACTTCAAGATTTAAAAAAAGCAAACTTTAAGTCTTACTCTTCTTTTGCAGATGCAGTTGATAGTACTAAGTTGTCACAAACAGCTACAAGATTATATGCTGGTGGTGATAACGTTTGGAAATGGTATGGTCATGAGTTTGTAATGTCACAGCTTAAAAATGGTTTTAGAAACATTGACGAAATAAAAGACGCATACAAATCAGTTTTCAAGGCTGATATAAATCCAACAAGTATTGCAGAAGGTGTTGAGCAGTATGCTGCTAGTTTAATCAGAGACACTTATCCAACATACAGTAAAGTGCCAAAACTAATTCAGCTAATCAGACGTGTTCCATTTATAGGTAACTTCGTTTCATTTCCAGCTGAGATACTTAGAACAACTTTTACAACCAGTGCTATAGCAGCAAAACACATAGCCTCTAACAACCCAACTCTTAGAGAGTTAGGATATAGAACTTTAATGGGTCAATATTTAACGTTTGGCGGTATAGGTCTTGGAACTAAATATATTGGTGAAACAATGTCAAACATGTCGAGTCAACAATTAAAAGACCTTAAAGAATATTTTGTTCCTGACTTTATGAGAAACAGTGACCTGATACCTGTAACACCAATGGAGAATGGTGTGGTAAAAGTATTCGATAACTCAAGATACTTTCCATACGATTTAGTTAGTTCAACAGTTTCAAACTTGATGAGAAGATTATTTACAAGCAAAGAAAGGCTTGATCCTGAAAAAATTGAAACAGATATGTTCAAAGATTTATACAATTACACAGGACCTTTTGCAGATCTTGCAGGTGGTACTTTGTTTGGAACAGCCATTGGTTATGAGCCTGCTTTAACTTTCTTAAATGGAGGTAGAACAAAACAAGGTAACAGAATTTATTCTGAAACAGATACAACTTTAGAAAAATTTGACAAAATGTTTGCTCACACATTTCAAACAATAAATCCTGGTTTTGTTAGAACGCTTCAGAACTTATACAAGTCGGCAGCAGGTTTGTTAACAGGTACAGGACAACCTATAAAAATGACAGACGAAGTATTTAAATTGTTTGGTGGGTCATCAGTTACTATCGATGTACCAGGATCTTTCCGTTATCAAATTGGTGAATTAAAATCTAGTTTTAGAGAGCCAAAAGTTGCTGAAGGTTTCTTTAGACCTGATTTTAGAAGCGGTGATCAACTTGTAAGAGAGTATAATGAACAAAACGAAGAAGCGTTTAGAGAACAGTATGAATTTTTCAAACTAGTTAGAGCTGCAAGACGAAATGATTTTATGAAAGACAGTGAAATAATAAAACTTTTAGTAGATAGGGTTGGTAAAAAAACAGCAGCCAATATTATAGCTGGTAGGTTTACACCTTTATCGTACAGTAGAGACGCTTTAATCGGTAGATATGAGAATGTAAAAAGAGGTAACCCTGATTCAGAAGTGTTCCTTGCTGATTTCTTACCGTTTGGTAAATTAGAGGCTGCAAAAGCAAGATGGGGATCGCAGCTATTCTCTAACTATGAAAAAGAAATGAACAAAGAAAAAGAGATTGAAAATCAACAGCAGTCAGCAGTTGTGCCACCAGTAAATAACCAAGTTGCTTCTGCTCCACCACCTTCACAACTACCAACAACTCCAGATCCTGTTGTAACTGCGGCAAAGCCAAATATCAATACAGCGACTGGATTGACATCTAATGAAACAGCTTTATTATCACCGTCAGAACAAGCTATTAGACAGAAACAAAGAGTAACGGGGGTAGTCTAAGTGAACGACACAGTTAAAGGCATAACACCAGAAGATGACAGAGAACACATTATTTCTTTGTATGGTCATGTAAAAGGAGTTGAGCGTGAAATAGAAATAATAAAAACAAATCACCTCAAGCATCTTGACGACAAAATTACACACGTACATCAAGACGTGGAAAAACTGGGTGGTAAGATAGACAAAATCTATTGGGTTGTTTTATCTACAGTGGGAGCTGTAGGATTAATATTTATAGAAACTTTATTCGGGATGATATGAAACTATCTAAAAACTTTTCTTTAGGCGAGATGACTAAATCTCAAACAGCTACGCGCAAAAACATAAAAAACGAACCATCAACTGCGCACGTAGAAAATCTTATTCACCTAGCGGAGACTGTCCTGCAACCAGTGAGAGATCATTTTGGTAAACCGGTCGCTATATCCTCAGGCTACAGAAGCCCAGAGCTGTGCGAGGCTATCGGGTCTTCGAATAAGTCACAGCATGCCAGGGGTGAGGCAGCAGACTTTGAGATACCTGGAGTTGACAACAAGGAACTTGCAACGTGGATTAGTAAAAATACGGCATTTGACCAATTAATATTGGAGTTTTATAGTGAAGGAGATCCAAATTCTGGATGGGTTCACTGTTCAGCGGTGAAGGAAGGCTCAAGAAAACAAGTATTAAAAGCAAGCAAAGTAGAAGGGCGGACCAAGTACGAGCAAATACTGCTTTAAATCCACTGTCCCAAATCTTCACCCATAATTTCATTAGCTATATTTATTTTATCTCTTAATGCTTTTACGATACGTTCATCTATAGTCTTTTCTGCTATCAAGTCCACATAAGTTACGCTGCCAGTTTGGCCGATACGATGAGCTCGATCTTCTGACTGCAATCTTTTCTCAAGATCATAACTGTTAGAATAGTAAATTACTGTGTTTGCAGCAGTAAGGGTAATTCCATAGCCTCCAGTTTGTGGATTTCCTACGAAATAGCGTGTAGGGCCCTTTTCTTGCTGAAATAGAGCAATCTGCTCCTGGCGGACCTTAGGGTCCACCGACCCGTGATATTCGACTGTAGAGTCTTCTCCGTAAGCTTTTTTTAAATTTTCCACTATATTTTTTATGTCTTCAACGTAATTTGCCCAGATTATGACCTTACCCTCCGTTTCTTCTAACAACTGCATCAAAGACGTTAGTCTGTTATTTTTTAGGTGAGTAATGTTGCCGTCGTCTGATTTAAAATGCCCGCAAGTGATCTGATGCAAGCGCATCATCTGTGTCATTACGTTTACAGTAGACATAACTTCACCACTTTCCAACATAGCAAGAGCCATCTGTTTCATTTGACTATATGCTTTGTCCTGTTCTGGTGTCAGTTCGACTAATCGTTTTGTAAATACTTTCTCCGGTAAATCTAAACAGTCTTCTTTTAACACACGATAAGAAAACTTTTTTAATTTTTCTGTCAGCTCTTCAAGTCTTCGGTAACTATCTACAACCTGAACACGACGACCACCAAAATATTTATCAACCATTTTTGCATAACGAGATCTGTATGCATAGTATGAGTCGTAACCCAATAAGTATGGATCGAGGAACATGCATTGACTGAATAAGTCAAGCGGTGATTTTGTTACTGGAGAGCCTGTCAAGATTCTACGATATTTCGCTAGATTCCCTATTTTTAAAATATTTTTTGTTCGCTTTGCTGTCGGATTCTTGATCGTCGTAGATTCATCAATCCCTATCAAAGCTCTTCCACCGAAGATGCTAAGGAATCTATCCGCAAAGTCCAGACCTTTTGAGGTAGAAAATGCTTCTATGTTAATTATCAATATCTTAAGTTCATCCTTGCCATCAAACAAAGTGTTTAATTCTGCTTGTTTTTTCTTCGACGAGGTTGGCTCCCACAGAACTTTAGAGTATTCAATGTGTTCAGCCATGTGCGTTGGAAACTCTATTTGATCCCAGTTTTTGTACACACCTTTTGGTGCAACTACAACGGCACCGCGGATAGCGCCTCTATCATATAGCATAGCGATATTATCAACGAGGACCTTGGATTTACCGGTACCCATTTCCATAAATAAAGCGTAGGTTTCTTGTGCCCACGATTTTTCCAAAGCTTTGAGCTGATGCTCATAAGGCTTCGTTTTAAACTTATAGTTTATCATAATTTATTTTACTTTCTGGTTGACAATTATATATTCATATATAGATTAATGTCAACATAGAAAGAAGATTATGAAAAATACAATTTTTGAGTTATATAAACCGCAGAGTTTAGCCGATTTTTTAACGTTTAAGAAAGAAAACCCAGACGAATCATTTGTCTATGTTTTACAACATCCACCAGAAAATATAAATATTTTAACAGCAGCAGACTTTGGAACTTTAGTTTTTTGTTTGCCTGAGAAGTCACAATTAATATTTAGTGCATCGCCTTTTGTAAGAAAGATGAAAAAATGTTTACAAAATTTTGAACCTAGAGATTTCATACTTTGTTTGGGCGATCCTGCAATCATTGGTTTATCTACAGCAATAGTTCACGAAGTAACAATGGGTCTATTTAATTTATTAAAATGGGATAGACAAGAAAGACGTTACTACCCTTTAACTTTTGATATGAATAATAGATTAGAAACAAACAGACATTCATTTGCAACGGGTGGAAGCACGATTGATATTGCAAATGCAGATCTAACAATGTCCAAAATAACCGTCGATAGAAAAAAAGCAGATATAAAAAACATGGAACAAGGTATAGAAGATTTACGACAACAAATTAAAGAAAGTCTTAAACAAACAAAGAAAGGAGAATGATATGTCACAATTTGTATCATACGAAGACTTAGAAGAAGACCAACAAGAGATATTAGAAAAATCTGATATCAATACGTTGGCAAATTACTGTCAAGAACTGAGGGCTTATGAAGATGAGATTGCAGAACTTGAAGAAAAAATAAAAAATAAAAAAGAAAAAGCAGACAAGATTAGTTCAGAGATAATACCTAATCTGATGGCAGAGCAAGGTTTGTCATCTCTGAAATTAGCTGATGGCAGATCGGTCGATGTAAGAAAGACCTACAACTGCACCATAAGAAAAGACAATATGGATACAGCTTACACATGGCTTCGAGAAAACGGACTCGCTGATATCATTAAAAATGAAGTTAGTGTTCAGTTCGGAAAAGGCGAAGATGACAAGGCGAAGCAATTGCTGGACCTTGCGGTGACCAATGGGTACGAGCCTCAACAAAAAACAAAAGTTGAGCCTATGACCTTGAAGGCCCTTTACAGAGAGCGTGTTGAGGCCGGCCTCGACATGCCCTCTGATTCCTTCAGTTTATTTGTGAAGGATCAAACTAAAATAAGCCGGAAATAACGAATCATGAATAAGGAGAAAAGAACCATGAATCAAGTAACGAAAAAAGAAAATACAGACATAGCTTTAGCGAGCATGTTTGAACAAGACGGCTCAGCCGGTTTAGATAATATGGGTAGCGAAGATTTTGCTATGCCGTTTCTAAGAGTGTTGGGTCAACTATCTCCCGAGATAAACAAACGGGATGCAAAGTATGTCGAAGGCGCTGAAGCAGGTATGATATTCAATACCGTGACTAAGCAGACATACGATGGTGAGACAGGTCTTAACGTAATTCCTTGTGGATACAAGAGAGAGTACGTTGAGTGGTCTGATCGTGGCGAGGGCACAAGTGCTCCCGTTGCAATACACCCAGTATCTAGTGGTATCATTAAAGAAACTACTAGAGGTTCTGACTACAAAGATAGACTACCTAATGGTAACTATCTTGAAAACACTGCATCATACTTTGTTCTCACAGAGAACATGGAGCAGGCTTTAATTACGATGAAATCTACACAGTTAAAAGTGAGTCGTAATTGGAACTCAATGATGTCGAGTATTAAGCTAAAAGGTAAAAACGGTTTGTTTGTACCAGCAGCTTATAGTCACGTGTATAAACTTTCTACAGTTCAACAATCAAACGACAAGGGAACTTGGTTTGGTTGGAATGTTGAGAAGGTTGGTCCAGTACAAGACAAGAACTTGTATGAAGCCGCAAAACAATTCTCTGCTAGTGTGAACAACACTGCAGTGAATCATGGTGAAGGTGATGCCAAGTCTAAGGCACAAGACTCGGTACCGTTTTAACATGATAGGCCCATGGACAATCCTCCCCCAGTTCATGGGCCTTTTAGAGGATAATTATATTTATGAAGAAAAAGAAGGACAGCAGGACACTGTATCACAAAAAATATTACAGGATAAGAACATTAGCAAAGCTAAGAAACAGAATAAAGGTTCTAGAAAAGTCTTTACAAGAGATAGTTGAAAGTCCAGAAGGAATAGCTTATAGAAATAGGAAGTCTAAAGAATACCAGAAAGAATACAGGACAAAGAATAACGACAAGATTGTTGCATATAGAAAGGAATACAAAAACATTTATGGATAAGTTTAAAGAAATATTTGAGGGTAATAATAGTGCATACGGCATTATGAAGCTTACCGGTGAAACGACCTCAAAGGGGAAAGCAGTTGCAAAAGCTTTTATAAAGAGAGAAAAGATTTCAGATTATTTGTGGGAAGAACATTTAGCAGGTAGTGATCCTGCCCTAGGTATTATACCTATTAATGAAGATAACATGTGTAGATGGGGCTGTATTGATGTAGATGAATACAATTTAGATCATCTTGTAATAATGCGTAATATTAAAGGAATGAATCTGCCTTTGGTGACATTCAGATCAAAGTCCGGAGGCGCACATTTATTTTTATTTGCAAAAGAATTTATACCTGCAACATTAATGCAGTCAAAACTTAAAGCAATGTCAGAGGCTTTAGGTTATGGAGGTAGTGAGATATTTCCGAAACAAACTGAAATATTAGTTGAACGTGGTGATACAGGTAACTTTTTAAATCTTCCATATCACGGTGGCACCAGAGGACTACGTTACACATTCAAAGCAGGTGGCGAGGCTGCAAGCTTAGAAGAGTTTTACACTATATATGAAGAGTGGTCACAAACCAGAGAGCAGATAGAGAACATAGTAGTTAAAGAAAAAGTAAAAACTAAAGAGGCTTTTGAAGATGGACCGCCTTGTCTAAACAAATTAGCAGATGAAGGTTTTGGTGAAGGATCTAGAAACAATGCTTTATTTAACGTATCTGTGTTTTGTAAAAAAGCACATCCAGATGATTGGGAGAACCAGGTTGGTATTTATAATCAAAAATATATGGACCCACCACTTAGCTATCAAGAGGTTCAGCTTGTAATTAAATCTGTAAACAAAAAAGGTTATGATAAATACAGGTGCAAAGAGCAACCAATATGTAGCGTTTGTAATCCTGCTAAATGCAGAACAAAAAAGCATGGTGTTGGTTTTGAAGAAGAACAAATGCCTGAACTAGATACTCTTACAAAAATAAAATCAAATCCACCTCAGTGGTTTTTAAATGTTGGTGGTAAGAGAGTTGAGCTAACGTCTGTTCAATTACATAATCCAGATCAGTTTGCACTAGCTGTTTTAGATCAAGCAGACATGGCCATACCAACTCCAACTAAAAAGAACTGGAGAGAAGTTTATTTGAATCTTCTATTACAAAACTTACAAGAGATAGAACCTTTAGAATCATTAGATCCAATAAATCAAATTATAAATCTTTTGTATGACTTTACAGTTAACAGACCAGCGGCAAGAACAAAAGAAGACATACTAAACAAAATGTCTTTTACAGAGGAAGGCTTTACATATTTTAGAATGGATGACTTCTTCTCTTTTTGTAAACGAAACAACTGGGAATCAGACAAAGTTAAAACAGGTAACTTAATGAAACAACTTGAAGATATCTTTGTTGAAGAGGTCAGAATGAATTTAAAAAATCAAACACCAAGAGTTGTTAAGATTAAAGCAATGAAAAAAGATAAACCTGCATTGAGCAAAGTTAAGTATGAGGAGACACCTTTTTGATGAAGTGTTGGAGTTGTAATCACGAATTAATTTGGGGTGGTGACCACGATACTGAGTGGGAAGACAACGATGAGGAAGAACATATGATCGTGACAAACTTATCATGTCCTAATTGTACAGCGGTTGTAATTGTTTACCATGGGAACGTAGATAAATGAAAACAATAATATTAGGTCCACCAGGTACAGGTAAAACAACTACACTATTAGAGTTAGTTGATGAGTTTATACGTGCAGGGACTAGTATACAAAAGATAGGTTACTTCTCTTTCACACGTAAAGCTGCATACGAGGCAATAAGAAGAGCAGAAGAAAAGTTTATGGTTGATGAAAAAGAAATACCTTTTTTTAGAACACTACACTCTCTTGCTTTCAAAACTTTAAACTTAAAAAAAGAACGTGTTATGAAAACCATGGACTATAGAGACTTTGGTTTGAAAATGGGTATTCCAATCAAGACAGCATGGCACAGTGAAGATGATGGCATATTTAATTCTGACAACGAATACTTAAAAATTATAAACAAAGCGAGAGTTTTGGAGATACCCGTACTCGATCAATACGATAAAAATGAACATGGGCTAGACATTGAGCGTGATGTATTATACCTTATAGATCAAGAACTTAAGAGATATAAACAAGAAAAAGGATTAGTTGACTATGATGATATGCTTGAACAATTTATTACAACGAATGTATCGCCAGCTTTTGACGTACTATTTATTGATGAAGCACAAGATCTTTCACCCTTACAATGGAGAATGGTTAGAAAACTTTGGGACAAAGCAAACAAAACATATATTGCAGGTGATGATGACCAAGCTATTTTTAGGTGGGCAGGTGCTGACGTCGATTCTTTTATCGCTCTTAAAGAAGAAGTAGATCACATAGACACACTGAAACAATCTCACAGAGTGCCAGGTGGACCAATACACGAACTATCACAAAGGATAATTAATCAAGTGTCTACACGTTTTGAAAAAACATATTTACCAAGACAAGAACAAGGTGACTTGACAAGATACTCTGATATAGCACAAGTTGACATGACTCATGGTGAATGGCTTGTATTAACAACGGCTCATCACTTTTTAGATTACATAAAAGAATACATAGAACAAAGTGGTTGGTACTATTCTCACAAAGGTAAAAACTCAATCAAACTTGATTTGATGTTGGCAATACAGACCTGGGAGAAATGGCGCAAGGCTGAGCACCACCTACCTGTTCAGTCTATAAAAAATATTTATTCTTATCTTGGAGACAATGTTGCACCTGGTTATAAAAAGGGAGCAACCTTAAATGAAGATGAAACATATTTAATTGGAGACTGCATCGCGGAACATGGATTGCAGATCAACGACGTTTGGTACAAAGCGTTTGCAGGCTTAGATACCAATACAGAAAACTACATAAGAAATATGCTTTCTAAAAAAGAAAAAATAAATCAGATACCAAGAATAACTTTATCGACAATACATGCTGCAAAAGGAGGTGAGGCTGATAATGTATTACTTTTACCTGATATTAGTAAGTCTGCTGTCGACAACAATGATCGTGACCCTGACGAGTTACATAGATCGTTTTATGTTGCTGTAACTAGAGCAAAACAATCACTACACATATTAGAGCCAAGAAACTATGAAAGGGCGTATATACTATGAAATTTCATGAGCACATCAAAGGCGACGTAGCTGAGCACATAGCATCCATATGGTTATTAGAACAAGGTTACTTAGTTTGTAAGAATGTATCACAACACGGAGCTGTTGATTTAGTTGCAATAAAAGAATACGAGCTCATACTGATAGATGTAAAGTCAGAATGTAGAAGAAAGCGAGACGGATACAAAATAAACAGATCACTAACACCACTACAACAAACCCTCGGTGTAAATATTTTAAATGTAAATGTAGAAACAGGAGAATGCACATATGTCTAACCCATACGACAGCCAGGTCGGAGGCGACCACTATAAAAAATACAAGATACAGCCCAGCGAATTCATCAATAAAAACAAATTGTTATTCGCAGAAGGATCTGCTATAAAGTATATTGTAAGACATCAAGATAAAGGAGGCAAAGAGAGCCTCGAGAAAGCGAAACATTTTATCGATATGATAATCGAAAGAGATTACAGTTGAGATCAATACAACAACCACTATTCACTCCAGAAACAGAGTGGGTTCCACCTGATCGTTTACCAGACCTATCTAGTCACAAAGAAATAGCAATTGACTTAGAGACAAGAGATCCAAACCTAATAACTATGGGCTCGGGTGCGGTGAGAAGAGATGGTGAGATAGTGGGGATAGCAGTGGCAGTCGAAGGCTGGAAAGGTTATTTTCCAATAGCGCACGAAGGTGGTGGGAACATGGACCGAGCATTAGTATTGGATTGGTTCGAAGAACTTTTATCAAACACAGCCACAAAAATATTTCACAATGCAATGTACGATGTGTCCTGGATCAGATCACTTGGGTTTCATATAAACGGCGGCATCGTAGACACAATGATTGCAGCTAGTTTGATTGATGAGAATAGATACAGTTATACACTAGACTCAGTTGGTAAAACATACATAGACATGCGTAAGAATGAAAAGCTTTTACAGGAGGCAGCAAAAGATTTTGGTGTTAATCCAAAAGCAGAGATGTGGCGTTTACCTGCACCATTTGTTGGTGAGTATGCGGAAAAAGATGCAGAGATGACTTTGAAACTTTATCACGCACTACAGCACGAAATATCAAAACAAGATCTTTGGGACATATATAATCTAGAAACAAATTTGTTTCCTTGTCTGGTTGATATGAAATTTAAAGGTGTTCGTGTAGATGTAGAAAAAGCAGCTGTAATAAAAAAAGATTTAATAATTAAAGAAAAAGAAATTTTACAACAGATAAAAAAGTTATCAGGTTTTGACGTAGAGATATGGGCTGCAGCTTCTATAGCTACTGCTTTTGATAAACTAAAACTTCCATACGACAGAACAGAAAAGGGTGCACCAAGCTTTACAAAAAACTTTCTTGCAACACATCCAGCTGAGCTACCGAAACTAATCAACGAAGCAAGAGAGATCAACAAAGCAAACACAACATTCATTGATACAATACTTAAGCATGAACACAACGGACGTATTCATGCAGACATAAATCAAATAAGATCTGATCAAGGTGGGACTGTTACAGGGAGGTTTAGTTACTCAAACCCTAATCTACAACAGATACCAGCGAGACATAAGATTCTTGGACCACTAATTAGATCACTATTTATACCAGAAGATAAACATACCTGGGGTTGTTTTGACTACAGTCAGCAAGAACCACGTATACTTGTTCACTTTGCATCTCTTATGAGAATGGAGGGAACACAAACAATTGTTGATGCATACAATGATGGTAGCGCAGATTTTCATCAGATGATAGCAGACATGGCTGGTATTGATCGTAAGCAAGCTAAAACAATTAATCTTGGTATCATGTATGGCATGGGCAAAAATAAACTGATGGCTGAACTAGGACTTATGAAAGACTCAGCAGAAAAACTTTTAAAGACATACCATCAAAAAGCGCCGTTTGTGAAAATGTTATCTGAGGCTGTGATGAGAAGAGCTGAAGATAGCGGTAAGATAAGAACTGTTGGTGGTAGGTTGTGTCATTTTGATCTTTGGGAGCCGCATGGTTTTGGCATCAAGAAACCACTACCTCACGCAGACGCACTCAGGGAGCACGGACCGGGGATTAAGAGAGCATTTACATACAAAGCATTAAACAAACTAATACAAGGCTCAGCAGCAGACATGACTAAAAAATCTATGTTGGCCTTATACCAGGAAGGAGTAGTACCTCATGTACAAATTCACGACGAACTTGATATCTCAGTGGCAACACCTGAGGATGCAGATAAGATCATTAGAGTTATGGAAGAAGCTGTGGAACTGCAAGTTCCAAACAAAGTAGATTACGAAAAAGGAGATAGTTGGGGTGAAATACAGTAAAGAAAGTCCGGTTGAAATAACACTAGGTGTTTGTGATGTATGCAGCAACTATGTTCCTTTTATTCGTTTGGTCACAGACGAAGACGAAAGAGTTTACGAGTGTTTGACGTGTAAAACAAAACACAAACAATACGTAAACGGCAAAATAACATTCAATTATCTAGAGGATAGTTACGTATTCAAAAGAAATTAGTGGCGATAACTGGGAGCTACCGCCACCATATGAAGGCGTGAAAATACTTTATAAAATATATTAAAATAAAGTCTTGTCAAATATAATATTTGAGATATATAATCCCATATAATAACATAGAAAGAAAGGTAAAAACATGCCAGATACAAGCAGTTTTAAATCAGTATCAGTTTCAGTTGATACACATAGTAAACTTACCAACTTAGCACAAAACAGGTTTGAAGTACCAGTAAGTGTGCAAAAAGTTATAGAATTTTTACTAGAGAAAGAAATAAAGAAAAAAAATGGTAGATCTAACGGGAAATCACGACGTTAAAGCTATTTGCCCACGTTGTATGGGCAATGGCTATATCAAAATTCAAAAGGGAGAACATGATTGTCCGCAGTGTGAATGCGAAGGATTTGTTATGTTGCCTGCACATCAATGTAGAGAAAATGTTGAAGGTGGTATTGAACCGAGATGGATGAAAACTGGAGAGACTATCTAATGGACCCAGAACAGGAGTACGGATGGTAGAAAGTTTCGAACATATTAAGTATGCAAAAAATGTTTTAAGCCAAAGAGACTTTGAGGAGTTGCAGGAATATATTGGCGACTCTGTAGGAGATTGGCCAACGTATAACTTTAAACCTAAACATGTACCTCCTAGAAACAAAATAGAAAAAACAATAGTAAAACTTATAGGTCAAGACAACCACGTTGAATACTGGATGAGAAACATGATGGAAGGCGAAACTACTTCTTGGCATGTTGACGCCAATGAAATTTTTTTGAAAAATTATTGTGTTGAACATGGGTATAAAGAAGACCCACCAGAGGCACCAAAAGAGTTTCCTTTAAACACACATATACTTTATGTAAAAGTAGATCCTAAACTAAAAGGTGGTGAACTTGTTTTATTACCTCACAACATGTATGTTCCAGGAAGACCTATAATAGATCAAACATACGAGCCTCTAGAGATGAGCAGACAACTTGAAATTAAGCCAAAAGAAAATCATTTAGTGTTTTTTAACAAACCTATTTATCACGCAGTTAATTCAAACCATAATGCAGGTGACGCTAAACACAGCTATAGAATTAGTCTGATGTTTTCGTCTTGGGATTATATTCCAAAGCCTTACGATGAGTGGCATCACTGGAGCAATGCACACGGTAAACAAAAAGCTTATCAAATGAAATGGCCAAAAGGAGAATGAAATGACTTTATTGGATAAAAGAATATACAACTGCATCACAGCTATGAAACGTTGTCAAGATAAAGATGGCAAAGAAATGTG
>Ga0070746_10000363_pt1 | contig 26968 bp, 20 predicted proteins | sample VirMetDEL_Mar_21_FD_77016 | JGI IMG/M metagenome (GOLD analysis project Ga0070746, IMG submission 77016) | Aqueous microbial communities from the Delaware River and Bay under freshwater to marine salinity gradient to study organic matter... | ecosystem: Environmental > Aquatic > Marine >...
AATTGATCAGATCAATGCTAACACAATTAACGCTGGAGAAAAGAACTTCGATATTCCTCACCCAACAAAAGAAGGATGGAGATTACGTTACTCTTCTTTAGAAGGACCAGAAAGAGGTGTTTATGTTCGTGGTAGAGTAACCGGGGAAAGCGTTATTGAACTCCCAGATTACTGGAGTGGGTTAATATACGAAGACAGCATTACAGTCCAGTTAACTCCCGTAGGAAAACCATGCACTCACTATGTAGATAGTGTAAGTTTCTCACAAATTACTATTGGATGTGAATGTGGAGAAGTAGATGCTTTCTATATTGTACATGCAGAAAGAAAAGCAGAAGAACCAGTATTAGTTGAATACCAGGTAATAAAATAATATATTTATAACAAATAAAATAGGATGGCTAAAAACGTTCAAATAGTACCAGCTTCAGGTAGTTTAGATTTCCAAGATAGTGGGGTAACTCAAATTTCAATGGAAATTGATCCATCTAATGGAAAACTTATTACTAAAGCAGGAAATACTACAATCTTAGAAGTAAGCGACGGTTTAGTTAACGTAGGAAACTCATCAAAATTAGTACTTCCAGTAGTATCAGGTACCCCTCCGGGTGCCTCTACAGGTGACCTTTGGTTTGACTCTTCAGCAGGTAAATTATCAGTATATGGTAATAGCGGAGTAGAAGCTGGAGGTGGTGTTCAAGGTCCTATTGGACCTCAAGGTGCTATTGGCCCACAAGGTCCAATCGGTCCTAAAGGAAATACCGGATCACAAGGTCCAATCGGTCCTAAAGGTAATACTGGAGCACAAGGTCCTATAGGAGATATAGGCCCACAAGGTCCAGACGGAGCTCAAGGTCCAATTGGTAATATTGGTCCATTAGGTCCTCAAGGTCCAATCGGTCCTCAAGGTGCTATAGGCCCACAGGGTCCTATTGGTAATATTGGTCCGATTGGTCCTGTAGGTGATAAAGGTGATATTGGCCCTATCGGTCCTATTGGTCCACAAGGTCCACAAGGTCCTAAAGGAAATATTGGCCCATTAGGCCCTAAAGGAAACACAGGAGTACAAGGCCCTATTGGTAATATAGGCCCACAAGGTCCAGACGGAGCTCAAGGTCCTATTGGTAATATAGGCCCATTAGGTCCACAGGGACCTATTGGTGCTATAGGTCCACAAGGTCCTCAAGGTCCAATTGGTCTTATTGGTCCTATTGGTCCTGTAGGTGATAAGGGTGCTATTGGTCCCCAAGGTCCAATTGGTCCACAAGGTCCTATTGGTAATATTGGTAACATTGGTCCAATCGGTCCTAAAGGAAACACAGGAGCTCAAGGTCCTATTGGTAACATCGGTCCACAAGGTCCTATTGGTAATATTGGTAATATCGGACCTATTGGTCCTAAAGGTAATACTGGAGCACAAGGTCCTATTGGTAATATTGGCCCACAAGGTCCACAAGGTCCTATTGGTAATATCGGCCCTATTGGTCCTAAAGGAAATACAGGTGCTCAAGGCCCTATCGGTAACATCGGCCCACAAGGTCCAGATGGAGCTCAGGGTCCTATCGGTAATATTGGTCCGTTAGGTCCTCAAGGCCCTATTGGTGCTATTGGCCCACAAGGTCCTCAAGGTCCTATTGGTAATATAGGTCCAATCGGTCCTGTAGGTGATAAGGGTGCTACTGGTCCAATTGGACCTATTGGTCCACAAGGCCCAATCGGCCCCAAAGGAAATATTGGTCCATTAGGACCTAAAGGAAACACAGGAGCCCAAGGTCCTATTGGTAACATCGGCCCACAAGGTCCTATCGGTCCTAAAGGAAATATCGGTCCTATTGGTCCTAAAGGAAATACTGGAGCTCAAGGTCCGATTGGTCCACAAGGTCCTATTGGTGCTATTGGCCCTAAAGGAAATATTGGTCCATTAGGACCCAAAGGTAATACTGGAGCTCAAGGTCCTATTGGTAACATAGGCCCTATTGGTCCTAAAGGACCAGATGGTCCTATTGGTAATATTGGCCCCAAAGGTCCAGCAGGTTCATCTCCTATTGGCCCACAAGGTCCAATCGGCCCTAAAGGTACAGCAGGTACTTCTCCAATTGGTCCACAAGGTCCAATCGGTCCTAAAGGTACTGCTGGATCATCCCCTATTGGTCCACAAGGCCCAATCGGTCCTAAAGGTACAGCAGGTAGTTCACCTATTGGACCTATAGGTCCTCAAGGTCCTATTGGTCCAGGTGGTTCTTCACCAATTGGTCCACAAGGTCCAATCGGCCCACAAGGTCCTGGAGGTACCTCACCAATTGGCCCAATCGGTCCACAAGGTCCAATTGGTCCTAGTGGTTCATCTCCTATTGGTCCTAGAGGCCCTATTGGTCCTAAAGGCCCAGCAGGTAGTTCACCTATCGGTCCTATCGGTCCGCAAGGTCCTATCGGTCCTGCAGGTTCATCTCCTATCGGTCCAATTGGTCCACAAGGCCCTATTGGTCCTGCAGGTTCATCTCCTATCGGTCCAATCGGCCCACAAGGTCCTATTGGTCCTGGAGGTTCATCTCCTATTGGTCCTAGAGGTCCTATCGGTCCTAAAGGTCCTGCAGGTTCATCTCCTATCGGTCCACAAGGTCCTATAGGTCCTAAAGGTACAGCAGGTAGTTCTCCAATTGGTCCACAAGGTCCAATCGGTCCTAAAGGTACAGCAGGTAGTTCAACTATTGGTCCTATTGGTCCTCAAGGTAACATTGGTCCTGCAGGTGCAGCTGGTCCTCAAGGTGCACAAGGTGCTATTGGTCCACAAGGTCCTAGAGGTCCTATTGGTGCTATTGGCCCTAAAGGTCCTATTGGTAATATTGGACCTAAAGGTAGTATTGGCCCTAAAGGTACTAATGCCCCATCAGGCATTTCTACAACAGTAGGAGATGGTCCACAATTAGTATTTGTCAATGGCGTACTAACTACAGTAAACTAAGATATGGCTAAAAACATACAAATAATCCCCCTTTCAGGGAGTATTGAGTTCCAGGATACTTTAGACAGTAATAATAACATTAAATATGTTTATGATACTGGTAGAGTAACAGTTTCTGTAGGAGGGGTAGAAGTTATGTCATATACCTCAGGGTCAAGTAGTACTACTAATATAGCCAATGGATCTAGATTTGCTATCCCTGTAAGAACTTCAACAGATCAAGACCCACAAGGAACTATTTCATTTGATACAACAAATAATGCTTTAGATGTATCCCCAGCTGAAGGTGTGGCTCCAGTTTCATTACAGGGACCACAAGGTCCTAAAGGAGTACAAGGTCCTCATGGAACACAAGGTCCTAGAGGTACAGCTGATGGTGATCAAGGCCCTCAAGGTCCAAGAGGTACTGTAGATGGGGATCAAGGCCCAATTGGTGCTATAGGTCCACAAGGAATTAAAGGTAGAACCGGTATCAAAGGTCCAATTGGACCTAAAGGTACTACACCTGGTATTCAAGGCCCTAAAGGAGTTCAAGGTCCACATGGTTTACAAGGTCCAATCGGTGTTATAGGCCCTAAAGGAATTGCTGGTAACGATGGAGGACAAGAACCATGGGATTCAGGAACATCATATCAAGTAGGTGATGTAGTATTCTATGCTGATACCGATGCTAGATACGCTTGTAAATTAGCTAACTCTAATCAAGTCCCTACTAATACAACTTACTGGAATCGTTTAACAGGTGAAAAAGGTCCAATTGGTCCTCACGGTACACAAGGTCCTATTGGTCCTGGTGGAGACATTGGCCCCCGCGGTACCGAAACCGGAGACCAAGGTCCTATTGGTCCAATCGGACCACACGGAATTAAAGGTAGAACAGGCTCCCAAGGTCCAATTGGTCCTAAAGGTACTACTCCTGGCATTAAAGGTCCAATTGGTCCAAAAGGTCCACAAGGTCCTAGAGGTGCTATAGGCCCTATAGGCCCTAAAGGTATTTCTGCTTTAAACGATGGTCAAGAACCATGGGATAACGGAACATCATACCAGGTAGGTACTGTAGTATTTTATGACCAAACCGAAGCTATGTACGTTTGTATTGTAGCTAATAGTAATGTAGTTCCTACAAATGGTACTTACTGGACAAGATTAACAGGTGAAAAAGGCCCAATTGGTCCTCATGGTCCACAAGGTCCTATTGGTAATATTGGAACCATTGGTCCTCGTGGTACTGCTGCGGGTGATCAAGGCCCTATTGGTCCTATTGGTCCTCACGGCCCAAAAGGTCCTATTGGTAATATTGGAACCATTGGTCCCCGCGGTACAGCCACAGGTGATCAAGGCCCTATTGGTAATATTGGACCTCACGGTCCAAGAGGTCCTATTGGTAATATTGGAGTTATTGGCCCTCGCGGTACCGAAACCGGAGACCAAGGTCCTATTGGTCCAATCGGACCACACGGAATTAAAGGTAGAACAGGTTCTCAAGGCCCTATCGGCCCTAAAGGAACAACCCCAGGTATTAAAGGTAATATAGGTCCTAGAGGTCCTAGAGGTCCTATTGGTGCTATTGGAGCCATTGGTCCTAAAGGTATTTCTGCTTTAAACGATGGTCAAGAACCATGGGATAACGTTACTTCTTACCAGGTAGGTACTGTAGTATTTTATGACCAAACCGAAGCTATATATGTTTGTATTGTAGCTAATAGTAATGTAGTTCCTACTAACACGTCATATTGGACAAGATTAACAGGTGAAAAAGGTGCAATAGGCCCTAGAGGTGCAATTGGTGCAATTGGTCCTATTGGTGCAATTGGTCCTCGTGGTACGGCTGCGGGTGATCAAGGTCCTATTGGTGCAATAGGCCCAAGAGGTCCTATAGGCGCTATTGGCCCTATTGGAGCTATTGGTCCTAGAGGCACAGCTACAGGCGATCAAGGTCCTATTGGAACACACGGTCCAAGAGGTAACATAGGCCCAATTGGCCCAGGAGGTGCTATTGGTCCTAGAGGCACAGCTACAGGTGATCAAGGCCCAATTGGTGCTATAGGTCCTAGAGGCCCACTTGGTCCTGATGGTAGAGGAGGTAGTATTGGTCCTATCGGTCCTAGAGGTGCGGATGCCCCTATTGGTGCAAGAGGCCCTATTGGTCCTAGAGGTCCTAGAGGTGACGATGCAGGAATTGGTGCAAGAGGTCCTATTGGTCCTAGAGGACCTAATGGTGATAATGCAGGAATTGGTGCTAGAGGTCCTATTGGTCCTAGAGGTCCACAAGGTGATAACGCCCCTATCGGTGCTATTGGTCCTAGAGGTCCACAAGGTCCTAGAGGTACAGACGCAGGAATTGGTGCTAGAGGTCCTATTGGTCCTAGAGGTCCTAGAGGAGCTACAGCCCCTATTGGAGCAATTGGTCCAAGAGGTCCAATTGGAGGTAGAGGTGAAGACGCAACACAAGGTGCAATTGGCCCACAAGGTCCAATCGGTCCTAGAGGTGCAGATGCAGGTATAGGCGCTATTGGTCCAAGAGGTCCACAAGGTCCTAGAGGTAATAACGCAGGTATTGGTGCTATAGGTCCTAGAGGCCCACAAGGTCCTAGAGGTAACAACGCAGGTATTGGTGCTATTGGCCCTAGAGGTCCACAAGGCCCCAGAGGTACTGACGCAGCACAAGGTGCAATTGGCCCACAAGGTCCAATCGGTCCTAGAGGTACAGATGCAGGAATTGGTGCAAGAGGTCCTATTGGTCCTAGAGGACCTAATGGTGATAATGCAGGAATTGGTGCTAGAGGTCCTATTGGTCCTAGAGGTCCACAAGGTGATAATGCACCAGCAGCTCCAATCGGACCACAAGGTAATATTGGAGAACAAGGTGCAGGTTCACAAAATGCTACGGATCAAGGTAACTGGAATTCTGGATTAGACTATTTCTTTGCTGATGTAGTATTTTATGGAGTTGATGGTAAATACTATATAGTATATACTCAAGAAGGACCTCCTCCAGGTACTACTCCTACTGATACTTCATTCTGGAGTTTATATACCTTAGGTCAGGGTATCCAAGGTCCTAGAGGTCCAATTGGACCACAAGGTCCAATAGGTCCAATCGGTCCACAAGGTGCTATTGGTCCAAGAGGTCCACAAGGTTCAAGAGGTCCTGCCGGATCATATCAAACAGGTGGTATATCTACATCAATTCAATTACCGTGGGCCGCTGAAGCTACAGTAGGATTTAGCTCTGGATTTTTAACATCTTATTCAACTAGATAATAAAAAAATAAAAAGGTTTTTTAATGAAAATAGTTTTATATACAGGATATCAATCCACACATTGGAATCCCGATACACAATATAAAATAGGCTTAGGTGGTACAGAACAATGCGTTCTGTACCTCGCCTATCATTTAGCAGCATACCCAGGAAATGAAGTATGGGTAGTAGGAGATGTTATAGACGGAGATTTTGATAAAGTAAAATATAGATCCCTAGAAAACTTTAAAAAAGAAGTACAATCAGTAGATACTATTATTGCTACTTCTTATATCCACTATTTACTCGAATTTGAAGATATAGAATATAAAAATTCAATATTCTGGGCCCATAACACTGATTACTTTACATATTGGAGGGGAGAAGAAATAGAAAATCATAGAGAATTACTATTACATCCTAAACTTGATCATATAATTTGTTTAACCTATTGGCATAAAGACAAATTTGCTGAACAATTCCCAGAAGCTTTAGATAAAATTCAAGTTATAGGCAATGGTATTTATAAAGATGCTTTTGTAAACGTATGGCCCAAACCTAAAAAAGTAAATGGAAAATTACTCCCAGGTGATCCTCTACACAATATTAAAATCCAAAATAGATACATTTATAGTTCTCATGCTGAACGAGGTTTAGGTCGCTTATTAGAAGAATGGCCTTCTATTTTAGAAAACACCCCAGATGCTACTTTAAAAGTAGCAACCCCAGCATACGGTTTAGAATATTTTAATCTTTATTTTAAAGATTGGGTAGATAGCTTGGAAGGAGTTGAATTTGTTGGTACATTATCCCAATCTGAACTATACAATTTAATGGCTGTTAGTCAATATTGGTATTACCCTTCGGAATATGAAGAAACTTTTTGTATAACAGCATTAGAAATGTTAGGACATAAAGTTCAACCTATAACTTGGGAATGGGGAGGATTAAAAGAAACTTTACAAGGTTTTAATACTAAAAATATTTATGAAAGTATAAATTGGAATTTAGTTAAATCTTATTTATATTATAAGGACTGGAAAGTTGTTGTAAGAGATCATTGGTTACCATTAATAACAAGGTTAAATATGAAAATAGATTATTTTTACGTTTTAAGTATAAATGAAACAGAAGAACTACGAGAAAAATGTGCAAACATTGACCTCCCAGAACCAACTCCTTACTGGATTAAACCTGGTTTTGATGCTCGTAGTCCTTTATTTCCTGAAGTCTTAAAGAAATTTGGAGTAAATAAACACCCAAGATGGATTCTTGATACCCCTAATGAATGGTGGGCACGTGATGTAATGGATGGGGAAGTTGGTTGTTCTCTTTCTCACGTTGATGCTTGGGTAGATGCATATGCTAAAGATCACGATGTAGCTATTATTTTTGAAGATGATTTTGATCAAGTATCTCAAGTACCTTGGGATCAAGTGCAACAATTATTAGATATGGAGTACGATTTAATTTATTTAGGTCGTAACGCTTTAAAACCCGAACTTGAAAAACAAATCCCAGGCATAGTAGGGTGGGTTGAACCCGATTATTCATATAATGCTCACGCTTATATTCTTTCAAAACGAGGAATTCAAATCCTTGTAGAAGAATATTTAGAGCAATTTAAAAATGAAATTTTTGCTATGGATGAATTTTTACCTATTACATATGGTATGACTCATCGTCAAGAAATTCTAAGTGAATATAATGGTAAAACACGTTTAAAAGCTGCTGCTCCTGTTGTTAATTATTTTGAACAAAAAGAAAGTCCTGGTTTAACTTTTTATGTTAGACCTGATGAAAACTTACCTGAGATTAAACAATCACAAGATTGGAATTCTTGGTGTGATAAGTATATTAATCCTCATATTAGAAAAGGTCAATACCGTTTAATGGTAGATGAAATTGCTCCTAACGTAATTGAATTCCCATTATTTACTAAAAAATTCTGTAAAGAAATTATTGAATTAGCTGAAAAAAGTGAATGGGTAACTGATAGACATGCTTTTTATCCTACAACTGACCAAACAATGGAAAGTTTAGGTATGCAAGATATTTACCAAAAAGTATTAGAAGAATTTGTATACCCAGTTTGGATTTGGTTTTGGGAATTACAAGGTGATACTTGGAAAACTTTAGGCAGTGAAAACTTTATTGCTAAGTACGATACTTTAAATCAGGGTAGTTTAGACTTGCATCACGACGATTCTGTTATTACATTAAATCTAAGATTAAATGATGAATTTAAAGGTGGAGGTACCTATTTACCCAAATATCAAAAAACAGTACAACCACGTAAAGTAGGTAATGTAATGGCTCATCCTGGAGTAGTTACTCATTTACATGGTGGTCGTCCTGTTGAAAAAGGAACAAGATATATTTTAGTAACTTTTACACGTAAATAAATGGATACATGCTATACATTTCCCCTAGATTGGGATAAACAAGTAAATCAAACCAACTATTATTGGTTTGCTGAGGGATTTACTCCTCAAGAATTAGTTGAAGTAGAAAAACTTACTACTAGTTTAAATTTTCAACAAGGTATTACTGAAAAAGGTAGCCAAGATCAAGGTGAAGGTTTAGAATCTCGTAACTCAATGATTAAATGGGTTCCTTTTAGTGAAGAAACTAAATGGATTTATGATAAAATTGGGGACTTAGCTATGGAAGCTAATGACGAGATGTTTAAATTTGACCTAAGTCATATGCCTGAAAACATCCAATACACAGAATATTATGCTACAAACCAAGGTCATTACGATTGGCATATGGATATTGGAGCTGAAGGATTTATGAAATTCCGTAAAATCTCAGTTACAGTACAATTATCAGGTCCTGATGAATACGATGGAGGTGATTTACAACTTTGGCAGGGTGGTCAATACCCAACAACAGCCCCTCGTGGTAAAGGTAATGTTGTAATTTTCCCATCATTTATGATGCATAGAGTTACTCCTGTAACTCGTGGTACACGTAAATCATTTGTACTTTGGTTAGGAGGAGGTCATTATAGATAATGAAGATAGCTATTTGTATTAGTGGTCAACCCCGTAATTACGAACAAGGTTATTACGAGTTAAAAAAATGGTTTCTTGACAAGTATGATTGCGATATTTACATTCATACTTGGAAAGATTCTGTTATGGAGGCGGGTCACAAATATGTTAAAGAAAGAACATACGAATTTACAGATAAAGACTATGATCGCATAATTGATCTATATAAACCCAAAACTTGGCACTTTCAAAAACCCATCCCATTTGATGAAACTAATATTAAAGGTCCTCATATTGGGTATAAATTAAATAGTACTTTAAGTGCATCTTATTCAATACATGCTTGTTATAAATTAGTAAAAGACTGGGGAATCGATTACGATCTTGTTATTAGAACTAGATTTGATTTAGAATTCACAAATTATATCTCCCCAGAATGTTTATTTTTAAAAGATTTATCTTTACTAGACCCTAATAAATTAAATGTATTTGAATACCCTAAAACAGAAGAAGGATACCCAACAAGACTATCAGAAGTTGACGATTTATTTGCCGTAAGTTCGCCAGAAATAGCCAATATTTACGCCGACTATTTTAGTTACGTGATATCCTATATCTACATGAACCCCGATTATATTTCGTGGTTAGATGAACACATTTCAGAGAATGCTGATCCCATCTATCCTGAAAGTTTATTAAAATATCATTTAGTAACTAATGGAGTAGAAATAAACCCTGTCAATAGTTTAACAGAACATTTTACAGCTAACATATTACGATGAAAATAGCAATATTAGTTAGTGGTCAACCACGTCGATATAGAAATGGGTTCTATGAACTAAAAAAATGGTTTATGGACCGTTATGACTGTGATGTATATTTACACGCTTGGGATGCTCCTCAATTTCACAAATATAATTTTTTTGATGGGGGTAATCTCCAACACGTTTATGAAAACGATAACAGTACCTATGATAATTTAGTCGAATGGTATAAACCCAAAAATTATCTATTTGAACCAGCTATTCAATTTGATGGTGCTGACTTAAAAGGTCCTAATAATCAACGTTTAAATTCACAAATGGGTATGTGGATGTCTTTAAAACGCGCTTGGGATTTAATGGAAGAATCAGGCATTAAATATGATTTAGTTATCAAAACTAGATACGATCTATTATTTACTCATAGAGTAGCTAATAATTGTCCTTTATTAGAAGACGTTACCAAATACGATCCAAATTTTATTCATTACTTTGAATACCCCCCACATTGGAAAATGGCAGATCAACTAAATGATACATTTGCTTTAGGTGGATATGATTTAATGAAAATTTACTGTAACGTGTTTACCCACATGCTACGTATTATATTTGTAGATCCTGAATACTACCAGTTTTATACAGATATGTTTATTAATGAAACACTAATTGCTCAACATTTAAGAAATAATAATGTTCCTCTTAAACCTATTTGGCACGGATTCAACGGAACTCGTGGTATAGATGGTGGTTGTGAAATAATGAGATAATATGAAAGAAACAAAAGTTTTTGCTCACGGTGCTTACATAGGCACTACAGGTTATGCTAATCATACCCGTGATTTTTTTAGACATTTATCTAAATTAACTCCTATAAAAGTTAGGAATTATACTGTAGGTAAAACTTGGGAAGGTCAAAAAGATGAACCCCATAATAAAGAACCTTATATTAATATTGTAGATAAAAATTTGTTAGTAGAACAGACTTTAACTGTAGCTGATAATAAAAGAGAAGATTTTCCTATATATACTAAATATCAAAATGAATTCGATCATGATGTTAATTTAGTATTAATGGAAACTAACCATCATTATTTTTATGATTATTATAAAGGTCCTAAAATTGCTTATAATGTATGGGAATCAACCCTCCAACCAGAACAATTTTTTAACCGATTAAAAACATTTGATCAAATTTGGGTACCATCAAAATGGCAAGCTGAGTGTACTATTAATCAAGGTATACCTGCTGAAAAAGTTAAAGTAGTACCTGAGGGAGTAGATATACATACTTTCTATCCAGAAGACCCCCAAACCACTTTAGATTATGTAGATGGTAGATTTAAATTTATTTTATTCGGTAGATGGGAATATAGGAAATCTACTCAAGAAATTATTGAAACCTTCCTTAAAACTTTTACTCCCGATGAACCTGTAGATTTAATACTATCAGCTGATAACCCTTATGCTATTGACGGTTTAGAATCAACTGAAAATCGTTTAAAACATTTTGGTTTAGAAGACCCACGTATTAAAATTAAACATTTTCCTTCACGTGAGGATTACATTACATATATTAAAAATGGTCATGTATTTTTGTCTTGTGCTCGTAGTGAAGGGTGGAATTTACCCCTTATTGAAGCAATGGCATGTGGAACCCCTTCTATATACTCAAATTGTTCAGGTCAACTTGAATTTGCTCAAAACAGAGGGCTACCAGTAAAAATTAAAGAAGAAAAACTAAATCCTGATAATGTAGGTAATTATTACGAACCTGATTTTGAAGATTTAGCTCGTGTAATGCGTGATGCTTTTGAAAATTACACAGACCATAAAAAACGTGCTTTAGAAGAGGCAAAATTAATCCATCGTGACTTTAATTGGGATAATGTAGCTAAAATTGGACATGATACTTTACAAGATTTTGTAGATAATTACCAAGAATCAGAAGACGATAATATTATTAGTGTTAATTATATTAGAAAACCTAAAGTAGAAATTCTAGGAGATAAATCTGCTGAATATGAAGTAGAATTTATCAATGGTGATACTAATGAAGTTATCCACAAGCAAGTTATTAATAACAATATGTGGACTCAGTGTAATAAAGAATATTATATTCCATGGGTAATAAAAGTAAACGGGGAAGAAGTTTCTCGTTTAAATCTAGAAGGACAACGTGTATTAATTTCATTAGACTCTAAATCTATAGGTGATACTATTGGTTGGGTACCCTACACAGTTGAATTTGCTAAAAAACACAAATGTAAAGTAGTTCTATCAACCTTCCATAACCATTGGTTTAAAAACCTCCCAGAATATAAAGATATAGAATGGATGGAACCTGGAAATTCTACAGGATGTGTTGCTCATTATAAAATAGGATGGTTTAGAGATGAAAATGGTGGATGGAAAAATTTTGATGCTCATCCTCGTCAATGTAATACTATCCCTATGCAGGCTACTGCTACTGATATATTAGGGTTAGAATATAAAGAATTAAACTATGGGTTAGATTTTCCTAAAGGTCAAAGACCTATTAAAGGAAAATATGCTGTAATAGGACCTAATGCTACCGCAGGATGTAAAGAATGGAATTATAATCATTGGGTAGTATTATCTAAATTATTAAATCAAGCAGGTTATACTGTAATATCCTTAACTAAAGATGAATTTAAAATTAATGGTGTTATAAATCATTGGGGTCAATCTATGGATTTTGTAGCCAATTATTTATACCATGCTGATTTATTTATAGGTTTAGGTTCTGGATTATCATGGTTTAATTGGGCGCTAGGAAAACATACAATCATGATTAATGGATTTAGTGAAAAAAATCATGAATTTACTTCTAAAATTACTAGGGTTTATAATGAAAATGTATGTTTTCCATGTTGGACTAACCCAAATTTTGCATTTGATGCTGGTGATTGGAATTGGTGCCCTATTTGGAAAGGAACAGATAAACAACATATTTGTCAAAAATCAATAACCCCCCATCAAGTATTTCAAGTAATTAAAAGACGTATAAAAAAATGAACCGAGTTAGTATTATCAACTTAATCCAAGAAAAATATAATTTTTCAAATTATTTAGAAATAGGAGTAAGACGTACTGAAGACTGTTTTGACCATGTAAAATGTTCTACCAAACACTCTGTGGACCCAGGATTCGAAAACCCAAATAATCCCGCAACCTACCCTTTTACTTCAGATGAATTTTTCCTAAAATTAAAATCTAACCAATTAGATCTTCCTTTAGATTATAAATGGGATATAATTTTTATTGACGGGTTACATTTAGCTCCTCAAGTAGAAAAAGACATTTTAAATTCATTAGAACATTTATCTGAAAACGGTATTATAGTATTACATGACTGTAATCCTTTTTTATATGAAAGCAATTATACAAGATTAATTGAGGACTATTGGAATCAAGCTTGGAATGGTACTGTATGGAAACCTATTTACAAATTAAGAACATCAAGACCGGACTTAAGTGTTTGTACTGTTAATGTTGATGAAGGAGTAGGATTAATTAAAAGAGGTTCTCAAGAATTAATTCCTTTTAACAATCCATATTTTGAATATAAAGTATTTCAAAAAGAAGTAAAAACAGCTTTAAATACAATTGATTATTCTCAAATTAATGATTGGTTAAATTCTGAAGTTAATATATAATGAAAAAGTTAGCTTTAATTAATACTTATTGTAATAATTGGGAAAGGTTAAATTTATTACATAATAATATTCTTAAACTAAAAGAATTAAACATAGATTCATTAGTTTACAGCCCACTTCCTCTTCCTAAAGAAATTACAGAAATAGCTGATTATACCATTACCACTAAGGAAAACCCAGTACTATACATGCCTGAAAGAGGCATGAATCAATGGAGAGTTTTATATAATTCTAAAGTAAAAACCACTACAATCTCACCTGACTACGGGTGGGCTAGTGTCTACCAATATAAAAAATTAATTGAATTTGCTTCTACATTAGATTACGATCATTATTTTCCTTTTATATACGATTTAGAATTTGATTCCGAAATTATTAATACTTTTCAAAATCCTCACCCTAAACTATTTTTTCCATCACCTAAATCTCAAGTTTCAAAAGTAGGAAATAATTTTTTATCTATTTCAAAAGAAAATGCTTTAAAAACTTTACCTTTATTTGATAAAGAAATTTATAAAAAAGTTTGTACTATGACTATAGCTGAAAAGTTTATGGAACATATATGCGAACACATATCAGGTGAAATTTCAGAACATCTTACAACTGATAAAATTCACGAAATTAATAATGTTTGGGATTTTATCCCAGAAACACCTGAAATTAATTTATTTATTAACAATAAAGATGAATTTAAGTTTTATTTTTATAATATAAAAGATCAAAATCAAGAAATAGAACTTCTAATAAATGGTCAAAAATTTAATTATTTGATAGAACACCACGAAGAATATTTTACACCTGAAGTTGGTTTAGAAGAATCTAATATTGTACTTATTAAGTATAAAAACCAAACTTTTAATATTTCAAAATATTTTCAACCTGAGTACAAATACCAACATTATACAGAACTTTTATAATATTTATCATCATGGAAAAAATGTTTTTAACAGAAGACGAAAAAAAACAATTAATAGATCTTCAAACTAAAGAAACAGAAATTTTAAACAAAATAGGAGAACTAGAAGTAAACTTAAAATTACTAACTTCTCAAAAAGAAACTAAAATTCAAGAAGCTACTAAACTTAACGAGCAAAAAACTAAAATAGCTCAACAATTGCAAGATAAGTATGGTGAAGGTTCTATCAATTTAGAGACGGGAGAGTTTACAAAGATAAGTTGATTTTTGAATTCTCTTCTAATATTTATAACAAAACATAACCTTATAGGCAATGGCAGAAACATTAATCTCACCTGGTGTATTAGCAAGAGAAAACGACCAGTCATTTATCACGCAGCAACCCGTAACAGTGGGCGCTGCTATCGTAGGTCCTACAGTTAAAGGTCCTGTAGAAATCCCTACGTTAGTAACTTCATATTCAGATTACCAAAATCGTTTTGGAACTACTTTTACAAGCGCAAGTGAGAATTTTACATTTCTTACTTCAATTTCAGCTTATAATTATTTCCAAAATGGTGGTGAAACTTTACTAGTAACAAGAGTAGTATCTGGTTCCTCAGATTGGGATTATGCTAGTGCTAAGATATATACTTCAGCAAGTATTTCTGAATCATTTGCAGCTTCTAACGCGGCACTCCTTACAGCATCCTTTACTTTAGAAGTTATTGACAAAGGTAAATTGTTTAACAACTCAGGTTCAGCAGGTTCTCTTATAACAAATGGCTCAGGGTCATTAATTTCAGGATCTAACGAAAATATTAGATGGGAAATTCAAAATCCTTCTAAAACTAATGGTACTTTTGATTTATTAATTAGAAGAGGTGACGATAATTACAATAATAAAATTGTTTTAGAAACTTGGACTGGGTTATCTTTAGACCCAAAACAAGATAATTATATCTCTAAAGTAATTGGTGATCAATATTATAATTACGTAGCAAGTGAAAATTACATTGCTATTACGGGTTCATACAGAAATGCATCTCGTTACGTAAGAATAGCATCTGTAACTTCTAAAACTCCAAATTACTTCGATAACGCAGGTAATGCTAAAAATGAGTATACGGGGTCAATTCCATTAGCAGGCAGTGGCTCAGTTAGTGGTGCTAATACTACAGGTTATATAGGTGGTACCTTTACGGGTGGTACTGGTAGTGTAATCTCTGAGGAGGGTGCTAACAATATGTACAATAATATTGGATCTGGAACTAATAAAATTACTCAAGGTTTAGAAGGTAGTGATTATACTGATATGTTAAATCTTCTTTCAAACCAAGACGATTATGCATACAACGTACTAGTAACCCCAGGTTTAATTAACTCAAAACATACCTCACAAATTAGTACAGCATTACTTAATACTCAAGGAAGAGGAGACGCAATTTATGTATTAGATTTAGAAACCTATGGTGCTACTATTTCTAATGTTGAAACACAAGCTAACTCTAGAAATAGCTCATATGGTGCTGCTTACTGGCCTTGGTTACAAACTATCGACCCTGATACAGGTGACCAAGTATGGGTACCAGCTTCGACAATGATTCCGGGGGTTTACGCGTTTAACGACAATGCCTCTGAACCATGGTTCGCTCCGGCGGGTATCAATAGAGGTGGTTTAACTACGGTAATTCGTCCTGAAAGAAAATTATCTCAATCTAACAGAGATACTTTATACTCAGCTAAAGTTAACCCAATTGCTTCATTCCCAGGTGTTGGAACTGTAGTATACGGTCAGAAAACATTACAAAGACAAGCTTCTGCTTTAGATAGAGTAAATGTTAGAAGATTATTAATTCAATTAAAAGGCTACATTGGTCAAGTTGCTAAAAACTTAGTATTCGAACAAAATACTGCTGCTACAAGAAATAGCTTCTTAAGTATAGTTAACCCATACTTAGAGTCAGTAGTTCAAAGACAAGGTTTATATGCGTTCAAAGTAGTAATGGATGAAAGTAATAACACTCCAGATGTAATCGATAGAAATCAGATGGTAGGTACTATTTACTTACAACCAACTAAAACAGCTGAATTCATATTATTAGACTTTAACTTATTACCAACGGGAGCTACATTCCCATCATAAGAATTTAAAGTTCGAATATTTATAATAGAATAAAATAGATAACAATGGCAGTATTAGATCCTAACGAAATATTTTTTACAGCGTTTGAGCCAAAACAAACGAATAGATTTATCATGTATATTGATGGTACCCCAACATTCATGGTAAAAGGTGTTGGAGCTGTAACATTAACTCAAGGTTCTGTACCTTTAAACCACATTAACGTACAACGTTTCGTGAAAGGTAAAACAGTATGGAACCCTATCCAGTTTACATTATTTGATCCAATTACACCTTCAGGTGCACAAGCTGTAATGGAGTGGGTACGTTTACACCACGAATCAGTAACAGGCCGTGATGGTTATAGTGACTTCTATAAGAAAGACTTAACTTTCAACGTATTAGGCCCTGTTGGTGATGTAGTTTCAGAATGGATTATTAAAGGTGCTTTAATTACTGACGCTAATTTTGGTGATTACAACTGGGATACTGTCGATCAGGCTGTAAACATCACAATGACTGTACAACCAGATTACTGTGTATTAAACTTCTAAAAGAGTTTACATATTTTTTTAAAGAGAGCTTGGCTTCGGTTAAGCTCTTTTTTATCGTTATATTTATACTCGAATAAAGTTATTACTAATAAAAGATATGGAATTTAAATTACCAACAGAAATTGTTAAATTACCTTCACAAGGTTTAATTTATCCTGAATCTAACCCCCTTTCTTCGGGTGAAGTCGAAGTTAAATACATGACTGCAAAAGAAGAAGATATCCTTACAAACTCTAATTATATCAATGACGGTACAGTATTAGACCGTTTAATGAAATCCCTTATTGTAAGTGATATTAATTACGATGATTTAATTATTGGTGATAAAAATGCTATTATGGTAGCATCTCGTATCTTAGGCTATGGTAAAAATTACTCTTTTATCTACGATGGTGAAGAGTATACAGTAGATTTAACTCAATTAGAAAATAAAGAACTTAACTTAGATTTATTTAAAAATAGAGAAAATCGTTTTAGTTTTACTTTACCTTCTACAGACGTAACTATTGAGTTTAAAATTCTTACTCATGGTGATGAAAAAAGAATCACAGAAGAAGTAAAGAGTTTAAAGAAAATCAACTCAGAATCCTCTCCCGAACTTACAACTCGTTTAAAATACATGATCCTTTCTGTAAATGGAAGTACAGAAAAAAAAGACATTCGAGAATTTGTCGATAATTATCTCCTAGCTCAGGATGCTAGGGCATTTAGAGCTTATTTGAACGAATTGCAACCTGATGTTGACCTTACTTTTTTTCGTAGACGAACTGAAAGTAAAACACAGATTCCCATTGGACTTAGCTTTTTTTGGCCTGATATCTGAGAAAGCAGCCGAAATTAGAAAACTTATTCTTACAGAAGTCCATGAAATAGTATTTCATGGTAATGGAGGTTATATTTGGAGTGAAGTATATAATATGCCTATATACTTAAGGAGATTTACTTTAGCTAAACTTAGAGAATATTACGATAACCAAGTTAAAGCATCCCAACCCAAAGATCCTAACAAACAAACCTTAGTAGACCCCTCAGGAAAGGTTAATGTTAAACAATTTAAATCTGTAAATTCTAAATATAAGTAAAATTGTATTTGTTAATATTTATTACATATACATTATATTATGGCAGGACTAGGAGATAATTTTAAAAAAGCAAACGAGGAAGCTAAAAAAATAAACGAAGAATTAGTTTATATTTTAGACGCTATCCAATCTATTGGTGCTAATTTAAACAATGCTTTCTCAGATGCAGTTGATAAAGCTGTTGAATTAGAAAAAGTTAGTGAAAGTCTTGGTGATATTCTTAAAAGAGGTTATAGTAAAGACCTTAAAGATATTGCTAAAATTTCTGAAGATCTTATTAAGGCTAATGCTAAACAACAAGCTGGAATTTTAAAATACTCAGAATTACAACGCCTTCAAAACAAATTACTAGAAGCTAAAGCAATTAAAGAAGCTCGATTTAATCAAGCTAAAATTAATGGTATTGAACTTAGTGAAGAAGAAACTAAGGAGCTTGAAAAGCAAACTCAAGAAATTGAAAAACAGCTAGCATTATTAAACAAAAAGGCAAGAAGTAGAGGATTTTTCTTAGATGCTTTTGATGAATTATTTGGAGATAAATTAAAAAAATTCAACGAAAAAGACCTTGGAATTCTAGTCTTACAACAAATGGGCAAAGCCATAAAATCAGCCGATACTAATGTAGCTGATTTTGGTAAAGCATTTGGTATTACTCGTGGAGAAGCCCTTAGATTTAATACTGAAATAGCTAAAAGTTCTTTAAAAGCTAGAACATTAGGAGTTAACCTAAACTCAGTTAAAGAAGCTATATTTGAAGTAAACAAAGCTTTAGGAGGAACTGCTTTTGCTTTTGAAGAAGATTTAAGAAACGATGTAGCTTTTCTACAAAAACGATTAGGCCTTTCAGCTGAAGAAGCAGCTAATCTAGCAATTGAATCTTTAAGTTCAGGTAGAGCTATTAGAGATGAAATAGTTCCTAATACTGAAAAAGTAATAAGAAATATTAAAACCTCTACTGGGGTTGCCTTATCATTTAGAGATGTTTTACAAGACGCTGCTAAAGTATCAGGTGCTCTTAGATTAACCTTAGAAGCCCTCCCAGATGGAGTTGTTAACGCTACAGCAAAAGCTAAAGCTTTAGGAACTGAACTTGGAACTATTAGACAAATCCAAAAAGATTTTTTAGATATTGAAAGTTCAATTACTAAACAAATCCAAGCCCAAGTATTAACCGGAAAAGAACTTAATCTAGAACAAGCTAGATATTATGCTTTAACCAATAATGTTGATGGGTTAATAGGAGAAATAGAAAAAAATCTAGGCTCTATTGAAGAGTTCCAACGTATGAATGTCTTCCAACAAGATGCTCTAGCACAAGCTATAGGTCTTACAGACGATATGTACGCTGAAATTCTTAGAAAGAACGAATCTATTAATAATTCTTTAGAAACAGCAGTTGAAACACAAGGAGAATCTATAGCTAAAAATTCTAGTATGCTTAGTGTACAGGATCAGTTAGTAGAATCTTTAAATATGTTAAACACTACATTACAAACTTTAACTGGATTTTTAGGCGCAGCAGCTTTAGCAGCAGCTTTACTAAATCCTTTTGGAGCTGCTTTTGGTTTAGCAGCACGTATTGGAGTAGGAGCTTTAGGAGTAGGGGCAATAGGAACAGCAGGAGCTGGACTAATTCCAACAGGAGATTTAAGAATAGATCCAAATGGTGGGCCTATTGTAGCTTCACCCCAACAAGGAGCTATCTACCAAGGTAAACGTAGTGATGCCCTAGCAATGGGCCCAGGTGGCGGAAACAACCAAGAAGTAGTTTCAGCTATTAAACAATTAGGATCTGATATGAAAAATATGAAACTTCAACTTGCTATGGATAGTAGGAACTTAAACGATGCTATGATGACTTCTGGAGTTTCTTATTTAAGCTAATATTTATAATAAAATAATACTATGGGACTTTACGACAAATTTAAAAACCAAGATACTACTCTCCACAAATATGATGGGAGAACCCCAGGTCAACCTAACCATGAAGGTGCTACAGCACAATCTAAATTACATGCTTTTAACAACCAACCTGGATATTCTTTAGATGGTGCTTTTGATCCTGATGTAAGAAAATACGATGCTTCTTACGATAATGGTAAAGCTATTATTCTTCCTAGACCAAGTAAATTAGATTTAAACGGTAAAACTCCTAAAGGATATGCTAATCCTGAAGGTATTCAATACTCTGGTAGAAATTTAGATTTAACCAATTAATTAAATGCCTTTAATTGATCTAAAGACCAACCTTAAATCCTTAAAGTATGGTAAGGATAGACCAGGTGGGGGATCAAGTAGTCAACCGTTTATAGTTCAACAAAATCTTGATGCTATAACCACAGAAGACTTGGGCCGCACTGGTGGTCCTGACTTTGTCCTTCGAGGTGGTACTTTAGTCCCTACACGCTCAGCAGAAGATTTTTCTAGGTTATTTAAACTATTTACAGAAACTCCTGTAGGTAGTGGATTTACTATAAAACAAAATCTTTTATCTCGTATAGGAACAGATATGGATGGTGGTTATCCAATTTTAGCTGCACCCATAAAACTTCTTAACGGTCCCTTAAATCAAGGAATTTATACTCCTTTATCTACATGGCTCCAAGCTTTAGGTAATGCTGAAGGTTTACATTTATATAAACAAGGTTTAAATCCATTTACTGGAGGTCCTAAATATACTACTATGATAGCTCCATTTGGTGCTGAAGAAGTAGGTATTAAAAATAAAAATCTAAATAGATTAGTTTATCTATACAAAGATAAAGTAGCTTCTAGATCAGGCTCAAGTGACACAGTTTTATTTACTTATGGCGGTGGTCCTGGTTCTATTTTAGGTATAGGTAAAACTAATATTAAAACCGCTAGCGATAGAACACCTTTTATTGGATTTGGAAGAGATAAATCAATTAAATATACTACTTTTAGTCAACTCCAACTAGAAAATCTTTCAACTAGCTTTGCATTCGCTACCCAATTTTCAGCATTTGGTATATCTCAACCTTTTGTAGTAGGATCAGGTGGTGTTACTACAGTTCAAGATTTTAGAAAATTCCTTTCAGATAAACCTAAATCTTTAATTTCAGATTCACCTGACTATCTCCGCCAAAATATTGAACAAAGAGTTAATTTAGGTGATCCTGGTAAACGTGATGTAGATAGAAGTAACTATACTAGAGGTATAGTAGATCCTGTAACTAAAAAACCTCAACCACTAGATAGAACTAACGCTTTTTACCTTTATAAAAGTGGTCAAGTAACTACTGATAAACGTAAAAACGATTTAGTTAAATTTAGAATAGCTACTATAGATAATAACAATCCATCTCAAGCTGTATTTGCCCACTTTAGAGCATATATCAACTCATTCACAGATAGTATGAGAGGAAGTTGGAATAGCTTTAAATATTTAGGTAGAGGTGAAGATTTCTTTACATATCAAGGATATTCAAACACTGTAGACATGAGTTTTACAGTAGTAGCCCAATCTATCCAGGAACTATCTATTATGTTCCAAAAATTAAACTATTTAAAATCATCATTAGCCCCAGATTACTCAGATTCGGGTTATATGAGAGGTAACATCCATCGTTTATCTTTAGGAGGATATTTTTATGAAACCCCCGGTATTATAGAAGCTTTAACTTATGTTATCCCTAACGATACTACTTGGGAAATTGGTATACCAGCTTCTAGAGAACAATCTACAGAAGCTCAAGGTAGTAATGGATTCACAGATAGTGCTGTAAAAGAATTACCTCATAGAATTGAGGTTTCTATGACGTTTAGACCTATTTATAAATTCCTCCCAGAAAAAGTAAAAGATATAAACGCAGCTGGGAATATTAAACAAAGATTCATATCATTAGAAGATAGTTTAAATGGAAATAATTTATATGCTAATGGAGTAGCTAATGTTTATAGGGCTAAAGATCACCAAATTATAGGTAATTCTCAAAATCAAGTTACTCCACAACCAACCCAAGATCAATTAGATCAATTAGAAGCAGCAATTAGAGGAAATCAAATATTAGGAAGTGAAGGATTTTAAATAATGGATAGATATCAAGACATACCAATCACTAAAGATTTAGAAGGTACTAGGTTATACAAAACAACCAAGTATCCTATTATTCCTAGACAAAATGGAGATCTTTACGTTATTACTACTGATGGGGATAGATACGATAGATTAGCCCAACAGTATTACGACGATTCTTCCTTATGGTGGATTATCTCAACTGCTAATGCTGAATACCCTCAAAATTCTCTATACCCTCCAGTTGGTATCCAATTAAGAATTCCTGCTAATATAGATAGAATAATTAAAGCTTACAATAATCTAAATCAATAAGTTATATGGGTAAAGAGTCTAACAATATAGTAGGCAAAAACCACTTACCTTATGTTCAAAATCAGATTAAGGTTCGCCAAAAAATATTAGGAAAACAAGATAAATCTAATTCCGATATTGTTTGGGCGAACGGTCGTACTTCTTGGGTTAGATTAGTATCCTCAGTTGATATAGATGGAGGTGAAGTCCCTAGATATGATAAAGAAACAGGAGAAAATTTTGTAGTATTTAGTTTTGAAGGCGCCCAATTTCGCGAAAGATACCTAGGTTTAGCAACAGAAAACTACGCAGGCAATAGACTCGCCTCAGAATTACCTTTACACGGAGGAGCCGAATTAAATGGTACCCAAAGATTTGGTATAGCTAGCTCAACTTCTACACTACCAGGTATCCAAAATTCTACAAAAGATGGCCCTGCTTCTTATGGATTAGGGGGAACCGAATTTGGCCTAGTCCCCATGCCAGGGGTTACTTCGTTTAGTACTAAAGATTATAATAATGGTACTTTTAGAAAAGCTTTTATAACTATTAGAGCTAATAATAAAGTCCAATTCCAATATATAGAAACCCTTTACATGAGATTAGGCTACAACATGCTTATTGAATGGGGTAATAGTACTTATCCAAAAACCGAAAGTAACTACTCTTCTCAAGGTGATATTGCTTCACTAAGTCTAAAAGATGACTTTTTAAACGGAAAAGATGTAGGTTTAGATTATTTTTATACTAAAATAAATCAAAATAGAGCTAAATCTTTTGCTAACTACGATGGTTTTGTAGGTCAAGTAACTAACTTTAAATGGAGTTTTGAAAAAGATGGAACTTATAATATTACCCTTGACTTAGTATCAGTGGGTACTGTTATTGATAGTTTAAAAATGACTAATCCTTTAAGTAATATAAGCTTATTAGGAGAAAGATTTAAAGAATTAAGTGAAGAAGAACAGAAAGAAGTAATATCTAAAAATCGCCCAACCGCTTTAGAAACTTATTTAGAAGTTGTATCCAATTATGGTTTAGTAACTCTAGATCAAGACGTCCAACAAGGACAAGACCAAACATCAGTAGATGTAATAGATATTATACCTGAAGATATTATTGCTAATGAGCTTAATAGACCCGAAAACCAATTAACTGACGAAGAACGACAAGCATTTTTAGATTCTCTTCCTCAGAATGTAGAAGAAGAACCAGTTGAAGAACCAGTTGAAACCCCAGCTAATTCTTCTACTACAACAGAACCTAAAGCCCTACCTAATAATCAAACTTACAAATCTAACCTATCAGAAAGAGACAAAAAAATCTTAGGTGGGTATGAGAGTACTACTTATGTAGGATGTAGAGTAGGATTTGGGATAGGTACAGAAATTAATTCGGGTCCTAGTAAAACTGTTAGTTATATTAGATTTGGTGAATTGTTAAACTTTATTAATAAAAGACTTTTAATATATTCTCCAACTACGGATAAACCTTTAATTACTATAGATATTAATGAAGAATTATATTGTTATAGTAACGGATGGCAATTTCCTTCAGACCCCTTAAAAATGATTATTAGGTTTGAACAAAATTTTGGAAATAATGCTGTTAATAATATTAATCTATTACCTGAACTTCCTAAATTCCATGATACTGTAGAAGGAGTTCAAGTAGGAAGACTAATGAATTTATATATTAGTACAGAATATTTAGGAGAATTAATTAGAAGTAATTTAGATACTAAAAATGATCTTGCATTATATCCTTTTTTACGAGATATTATAAATACTGCTAATAGATTATTAGGTCAAAGGAATAAACTATCTCTTAGAGTAGTAGAAAAAACTTTTACAGAAAATGTAATTGAAGAAACCCCTATCCCTGCCAATGACCCAAATACTACAGTAAATAATCCTCAAACCCTAGTTGAAGTTGCTTTCGTACCTAAAAGTATAACAAAACAAGTAATAGAAATTTACGATGAGGTCCAACCTTATGGTAGAGAAAAACTGTTTGATAATCCTTCAGAAAACCCACCGATTAACGTCTATGGATTTAACAAAGCTTTAAATGAAGGTAACTTTGTAACTGATTATAGCTTTACTACTTCTTTAACTAATGAGTATAATGCTATGATTACTATTGGTGCTCAAGCTGCGGGTAGAGCAATTGGGATGGATGCTACCGTATTTAGTAATTGGAACACAGGATTAGTAGACAGAATAGTCCCTCGAAAATTAGATTATGATGAAGTAATATTAGATGCTGTTACTGATAGAGTAGACTTTAGAGAATTAGCTAGTGAATACAAAAGTTTATTATCCCAACTAATCCGAACTACAGAATATCAGGTACCTACAAGTAAAGGAGGTGGTAGTTTAATTTATACTCTTCCTAATATTAATGTAATTAAAGAAAGTAATAAATCTTCTTTTGCTACAAATTTTAATAATATTCAAACTGAATTTTTTAATAAAGGTTTATCGTATGTAGCTTTAACTGAAAATATTCAAACCCCATTCGTAGGTTTCCTCCCAGTAGACTTTACAGTAACATTAGATGGAATCTCAGGGGTTAGGATTTTTGATAAATTAACAGTAAATACTGATTTTTTACCTCCTAACTATGAAAAAACATTAGATTTTATTATAATGGCGGTAGATCATAACATTCAGAATAATAAATGGTATACTACTTTACGAACTCTTGGGTTACCTAAATTATTCGGTAACACTGAAGTTAAAACTGCTTTAGAAATAGCTAATATAGTAAACGAAACTTCTGTTGATGATGATCGCATTACAAATAGCCTTGATATAGAAAGTTATTTCTACAGTAAGGTTCCTTTAATTACAGAATCCCCAGGTAAAGTAACAGTAAACCAAATTCTTTTAGGATTAAATGTTTCTAGTGTAGTCCAAAATAGTTTTAGTAATTTCTTAAATGGTTTAATCAAACTATTACCCACAGGATTTGAAATTAGAATTAATTCTTCTTATAGAAACTTTATAGATAGTGACAGAGTATACAAACGTGACTACCCAATGGCTGATTCAAGATTTACTAAATCACTTTCTTCACCCCATACCTATGGCTTAGCTTTAGATATAGCCTTATACGAACCTATTCCAAATCAACCTGGAGGTTCTACAAATCTTTTAGCTGGTAAACCTGAAATGTATTTCCAAAAATGGATTGATTTAGGAGTTGTAGATTTAGCTAAAGAAAACGGTCTAAGATGGGGTGGAACATTTACAAATAGAGATGGCAGTAAATATTACGATTGTGTCCATTTTGATGCTACCCCATCATTTACAACATCATGGCCTACTTCAGCTAGAGAAATCTCTAACTTTATTTATACATACTTCCCTAACATCCCTATAGTTATAACTTACGGAATGAAGTATAATTTTAGAGATTTTGGTATTGGAACTGGTATTTACGCTCGTACATCTTTAAAAGACTTTTTACGTATTGAAGGTGGAAGAATTGATGGATTTAATGAACCACAAATAATTTTCTCTAGCAACGAAAAACAATTTGAAGGCTTTACTGGAACTTTAAGTGATAGAATTCTTTACGAATCTATTATAATAAACGGAGCTAATAACCTAATAATAGATGGTAAATCTATTAAATTATCAAACCTTTTAGGTAACACTATAGGATAATGTACTACCCTAAATCACATATTACCCCAAACCTCTATTCAGAAGGTAATTTAACCTTAAAAGGTTCAACTAAACCTTATTATGGCTATTACTTTAGCACTATAGATGGTAAAGCTTTTACAGGACGTTTTGTAGGCGATGGGGATAATTTAGAGCTTGTTCTTTACAATAATTCTTCTGGTGAAGGAGAAATGGATCAAGTCTTTGTAGATGAAAGATTTAATAGTAAAGATGCCGTTACCTATTCTACTCTACAAGGAATAAAACCCTCATCTAAACTTCCAACCTCACCAACTCCTTACTATCCAGTCCCTACACGTCAACAATATCAAGCAGGAGAATTTAGAAGGTTTTTTTCTAAAAAATCAAATGAAGAAATCTATTACGAAACTAGTGCTTTATTTGAAAATGAGTATTATATTGGGTTTTCTATTCCGTGGAAATTAACTGGTGACTTACAAAATGTTTACTTAGTTAACAAACGAGTAGTAGAGTTAAAAGAAAAAAATTTAAGTATAAGAGGACTTGGAGGTTTCCTAAAGTATAATTATATTAAATTCTATAAGTAAAGTTTTAATAAGTGTTTTGGTTAATTGAGAATAAAGAACAATTTGAAAGGTTACAAAATAGTGGTTTTAAAGAAGTGTTTGTAGAGATTATTTCAAA
>Ga0070746_10000364_pt1 | contig 26967 bp, 38 predicted proteins | sample VirMetDEL_Mar_21_FD_77016 | JGI IMG/M metagenome (GOLD analysis project Ga0070746, IMG submission 77016) | Aqueous microbial communities from the Delaware River and Bay under freshwater to marine salinity gradient to study organic matter... | ecosystem: Environmental > Aquatic > Marine >...
ACTTAACTGCACAGCACTGATATCGTAATGTTGAGGGAGAACCCGCAACTCCTATATCCTCATTTTCTACGCGGACAGGTAAACTTCCTGTCTGCATATAAGCAATGGGTAGTGAATTAGCATTTCTGATCGCATGGCATATTACGCGACCGCCGTCTGGGCGAAATACTCCGAATCTTACCTGACCTGCTCCCAGCCACTGAAAATCGATCCAAAAGATATTGAGTTTTGTTACATCGATATTCATTTGGCTTAACCCATTACCATCTAAGGTATCGCCATTCCAATCTGCTTGAAATATAGCGGTATCTACAATAGATCCTGTTGCCGCGCTTCGCTGTACTACGCTGAGACCACCCGATCCGTTTAATTTGAAAAATACTCCGTTATCGTCATCGAATAATCCCCAAGCTCTTTCGTTGTTAGCTTTTCCCGTGTCGCCGCAAGAAACGGACATAACCGTCAGCGTTCCCGCTCCCGGATAATATTTATGATAACGATTTGTTGTTAGCTGCGCATGCGACCCGGTTGATCCGGTTGTCGATAAGATCAGCGCGGACTCTGTAGAATTATGGGCGACGGTTGCGCCCGTGGCAGTGACTTCTGAATAGTCGCCTGCGTTGGCACCTTTATCATGCATGTACTCAGCGAGAATTGTAGATTGAACAACTTTCGATACACCGAAAGGATTGAATTGCTGGGCACCTTCAGCAAATCTTACTGCTGCTTGTCCTTCGCTATCTATCGCCTGCGCGTTCTCTGAATTTGCCCCGCCCACTATTATTACTTTTTGCGTGAAGTAGTCTGTTTGCGTTGCCGCAAGTGCAACAGTGCTTGCCTCTACCTGCAATGCCTCGCCAGCAGAGAATGCTTCGGCGGTTGTTTTATCATGATCTAAAAGGATGTAGCCACTTGAAGCAGTTCCTTCGACAGCAGAGATCGTTCCTTTTGCACCGGTAGTACCGCCTATAACTTCTTCGCCGATAACAAATATTCTTGAGCCAGTAGTATAGTTTAGCTCCATACTGTGTCTTACGTTTATTCGCTTGCCGGTACTATCTGGCGGTACCCTCACATTTTCGATTGTCATTTAATTACTCCTGATTTGTGAAAGCAGTCGGAAAGCAAATGCGTTTTGGTCTCGGTATACCATCCGCTCCCGGTTCCATTATTGTTTCAAACTTTCCGCCGACAGCAGACCAGTCATGTACGTATACGACTTGCAAAGGATCAAGTGGAGATAGATCCCATGCAAACGTAAAATCATCCAGCGTATTGTTTCCTTCAAGCTGCGATTCGATCAACTTACTGATCGCTCCCGGTTCCATTGCCTTCTGTCGAGTACGAAACAAGGTCCTGCGAATTTGTCTTCGCAGGACTCGGATCGTGTGCTTGTTACCAGAGAGGACTTGCTGCTTTAATTGCAACAACTCCTCTCCTTCTTCTTCGGTTAATGGTACTTCCAGTTTCTTCATTTTAACTCCCCGTTATTAATAAATGGTTATGCTGGATTCGAGTAGTTTCTTTCAAGCGGCGCAACAAGCGAGAATGAAAGACCTTTAGCGCGTGTAATGTTACCCGTTGTTATCACGTACTGCGCAGTATCAAGGCCGATTGCAACAATGGTTATTGGAGCAACTTGTCCTGCACTGGCAATACCGCGTTGCGTGTTGCCGTCGTAATCATATGTCCACTGAACACTAGGCGCTGCGCTTACGTTACCTGCCATTTCAGTGTCTGCTGGATCTTGTACTGTAATAGCATCCTTGGTACTGAAATCTCGGCCTGTGTTATCGCCTGCATCATCATTCGTAAAGAACACGCGATATTTTGCAGAAGCATCATTTTGTAAGTTTGTGTTGAAGCTGATTGTTAACGAACTTACAAATGATTCAGATCGACTTATGCCTGTCGCATCGAGATAGGTAACGTTGTTGGTATCATCTGCATCGATATCATCGATGTACATATTGGAGGTTGTACCAGTAGGGAAAGCATACGTTAACAATAAATCGTTTACGTCGCCTCTAAAGGTACCATCGCCCCAATCGATATCTGTTGTTTGGCGCATCTGATGCTGATGGAATTGATAACACTGACCCAATGTACCGCCATTGCCCAACAAGCGCCAGTTGAATGCATACGTCTGGCCTGCAATGTCTCGCTTGAAGCCGTCAAATGCTGTTGTGCTTGCGCCGACTGCTACTTCATCGACCATCGTTGATGCATCTAATGGTACGCAGGTAATGGTAGAAGCAGTAACTACCGATGCAACGGTATACGCTCTGTTGTTGCTTGTCGTCGAGGCAAAAGTAACCACCGTTCCCTTAGTAACGCCATCGCCTGACCATGTACCTGTATCACGCTGAATAGATGGCGCGCTGCTGTAGGCTGGGTTAACTTTGTCGAACGTTACACTGCCCACTGCGCTGATTGCGATATCTTCTTGCTTGTACTGCAAGTACATACCTTTAACCATGATTCTAAAGTCAGCGCCTGTAACTGCGGTAAATGGGTTGTCTGTTGAATCGACCAATACGCGATTATCAGAAACGACGGATACAATTTGATATAGCCCTTCGTGATCTGATGTTGCTGAAGTGATGTGTAAGACATCGCCCACAATAACGCTTGCTGCTGAAAAGCCGCCTGTAACAGAAGATGCGATGGCAACACCTGCGCTTGCGCCGACCTCAAGTTTCAGATCACCTATTGCAGATGCAATTCCCGCGTTCTTACTCGCTACCCGGTAAGGCGTGAAGATATCATAATTCAACGTACCTTCAGTTGCAGCGAAGCCAGAGGATACTTCAACGTCTGCTGCGATAACCAAGGTACTTGCATCAGTAATGCTTGCGATCGTGAAGTAGTTACCGGTATCGGTACCCGTGTTCAGCAATAATGAATCGCCTGAAACAACGGTAGAGGTAAACGTTGCTCCGTTACTTCGGAACGAGGTGCCGCCCGCTGTCGTTGAACCATCAGAGGCTGTTACGACGCTCGCTGTTTGTCGATAAGGAGACGTTGCAAGGATAGTGGCATCTTTCGCTGTAATAGCGCCATCGACGGTATGAGATAGTGGGAAACGATTTACGATGGTCTGTAATTGCGTAACACCGATATCAGATATTTGCGAGCCTACGTAGGTGCGTGCTTTCTTGCGTAAGAACAATTTCAGATAGTTTCTGTTATCGACGCCGCCATCTTCAAACGTTTGGATTGATTCGTTAACAGGACCTAGAAATGTAAATGATACAGGCGGATTCTGTGCAGATACTTGCTGGTAATATACTTGCGCATCAGCATCAGCAGCACCCAAGGTAATAACACCCGCCCATTCTGCAAGGGTAGATGCAGCCGTATTCTTTTCTGCCCAACCACCTGTTCGTACTTTCTTTCGCGTGTACTGATTATACCAGATCCAATCTGCGTGCGATGTACCGCCACCTATTTCAAACTGCTCTGAGGTAATACCTTCAAATGGCAATTCGTGTCGAATCAAATCATCTGCAAGCACTGTTGCATAGGTATCTGTTCGCCATTCTTCTTTCGCGAATGAATAGATCGCTTGCTCTGTTGCGCCGTCAACGACTGAACCGCCACTTGCTTCTGCGATGCGATAAACAAGGCCGCTGGCATCAGCAGTGAAACCGGTGAAGGCATCATCTGCTGCCATTTCAAGTGTGCTCGCATTAACAACTGCGGATACCTGTATGTGCCCTGCATGGTCCCCGTTCTTTAAAACAAGAAAGTGTGCAGAGGTAACGCCCCACGTTGCGAAATCGCCGTTAGGATCTTTGAAGATCGTAGGCGACGCTGCCGATGTAACCCCTGTAATAGAGGATGCACTCGCATTGACTAATGCCCCTACATCCCGTATTGAAAGAGTTTGATTTTTGCTCCCAAAGATAACCTGTTCGCGATCTAGGTTATCGGGATCTACGATAATAGCCATGCTTGCATCCTCCGTTGGATAAAATTAATAGACCCCGATCTATTTGTACTTAATAAAAATAATAATGTAGTAGCCCTCATGGATTCCTATATACCCTGTCTGTTTGTTGCTGTACTGGGATTGATTGGTTCGCGTTGCTTAGCGTCAATCCGGTTAATCTCACTTCTTTGTATAATAGATGAAAAACGATGGCATAAATACCTACGTCTCCCGTATACGTATACGTATAGCCAAAGGAAGTGCCTGAAGATTCAATGCCGTCGATTAATGCGTTGTCGCTCGTGCGATAAAAACGTACCTCGCTGTCAGACTGGATTCCCGTCAACGTAAACGTATAAGAAGCCGCCGGGATAAATTGCGTCCCGCTGTCTGCTGTCATGAAGTTTATCGTGCCTGACCCACGCTTCGATATCCAAACGCCTGTCGATCCGTATGCCTCTGTATCGTATGTTTGCGCGGCAGCATCAATGATCGTTGTGTTGCGCTCGCGCATCTGGGTAATCCAATCTTCGACGGTTGCTGATGTCGAGGCCATGCGCGCTGCGGTGTAATCGTAGGTTGCTTGCATCGATTTCGCTGATGCTATTACTTCCCACGTGTAATCTTCGCTGAATGAGGATACGTTCGCCTGTGCTTTGCGTGCGCCCAGTACAAACAGATCCTCATTATTCGTAAAAGCCACCCCATTGCGATCGTATAGGGCGACGGTGCCTGAAGTAGTGTCGCCTAATGTCTCGCGCACTGTTCCTTGCGCGCCGGATACTGCGCCACTAACGATAGCATCGTTTACAAGCGCTGCGCCGCCTGATGCATACGCTAATGCGGTTAATTTGTTAACGCCAGCGGATGCCCAGTTCTCGACAGTGATGCCCGCACCGCCCGTTACGGCGGATGCTGCTGTCGTCTGAAAGATTTCGCTGTCAAGGGACATGCCCACTGCTAGATCAATTCGTTCTGTTACATCAAGTGCGCCACCGAAAGGAACGTAACCATAATTCCATGCGCGTCCGGTGAAATTACCAAACGTCGAAGATGAATTGGTCGATACCCATTGACGCTTTAATATCTCATCGCTGAAAGCGCCATTCGTACTCGTAACAGCGTCTACCACGATCGTCGCATTTGCAACTGTGCTTGATCGAACAACAATGAATTTTGAACTAGATAATGCGTTACCGCTCGTATCTTTTACATCGCCTACTATCTCGAATATTTCGCTGACAGTCGAATTGCCGTCGTTCTGGGTCCATAAGATCTGAGGCGTTCCCCATGAAGGGTTAACAAATTCCCATGTCGTAGAATTATGGGCTTCAACATCTTGCTGCGGCGCTACTGCCTCATATCCACGTATTCTGCAAGTCTGCGAAACTGCGCTTGATTGAAAGCCGTAAGTATTAGCGAGCGTGATCGGTCCCGTGTAATTAACGATGCCCGATGCGACCACCACGTAATCGTTTGTTACGCCTTTGCCCGTAACCTTCATGCCAGTGCCGTATACTTTGCCCTCTAATCGCATACCGTTGTAAGCGACATTTGTAAAAGAGGAGTCGTAGATATAGACGTTTGATCCCGTGTAGGCGTGTACCGAATGCGCGAATACTGTACCGCATACCATGTTGCCTAGCCATAATGTACCGCCTGACTGAACTTTGATATGCGGGTAACCAAGCGTTGATGTTCCGTTGTTTGAATTGAAGTACCATCCGCCTAGCGACGTATCGCCTGCCCGATAGCCCATCGCAAAGAAGCCGCGATTCAATAGGATTAGATCATCATCCATCGATAATGCTTGATCGACTAAGCCGCCTATTACGGGATTCGTGCCATCGCCTATAGTCCAGCCAGTTGCACCAACATCCCATTCAGCAGTCGCTTTTAATACTAATTTGAAATCGTTACCGAAGTTTGAATCGTAGTCTGCTTGATTCCAAGCAACATGAACGTCGCTGGTAGTGTCTGGTATAATGTCCCAGTCTTCACTGACTGTTAATACATCAGTTCGGCCTGCACTGTTGATAGCGTAGCGTACTTGACCTGAACCGGTGCCTGATGTGATCGCTATATGATAACCAACATACGCGCCAAGACCTGAGCCTTGAATAGTAGAAGCAGTTGCAGAGACTACCGCAGCGGATGCTTTGGATACGGTTTGCGTACGTACGGCCACGTATTATCCGCCTTGGGTAATAAGCATGAGACGCACGCTTATTTTTATTTTGTCTCCTTCATTCTTAATGATGAAATCGTCTTCCGAGTCGTCTTGAAAATTCTCGTCGAACAATATCGTTCCATCTTTAGAGGAGGCAAAATAACCTATTACTTTGGTTGTATCGCCCCCGGCGAAAGTCCATTCTTGCATGGGATACGCTCCGCGGTCCCATAGTGTCGGATCTACTTGTATTGGGCTGTAGCCATGGCCCGTCAATTCTCCATCGTCGGTGAACAAGTGAAACTTATCGACGCTTGCTGTTATTGCGTCGATCATCACCTTGTTACCGTTCTGCGTAACTCTGATCATTTAATTTCACCTGAGTCGATTTTCTTTTGGCATTTATGGCACGTGTCATAAGTCACGGGCTTATTATCTACTTTGCATTGACAGCGCATTATAACGCAATCGCAATAAGTGCATTTGATTAAGATGTGACCTTCGATCACGCTTCTTCAACACCTGTCGTATTGCCTTCTTCATCTTGCACTACGTTGAATCTGCGCTTGATAGGGATGATATCCTGCATGTCATCAGTTGGTTTGTCTTTATCGAGAAGATCCTTTTCATCTTCAATCGTGCGATCTTCAGGAAGCATTTCGCCCCGCTTCAGATTCCATAGGAAGGTATCAACAGACATACCACCGCCCTGCCATGCGCCCATCAGTGCCTGCAATTCTTGAGGCGACATACGAGTAGCTACGAAGTCCATATTCAAATTGAAATTGTTTGCTTCAGTCTTCGCAGTTGGGTTACTCCACCACGATACCCAATTCATCATATCTTCAAGACCTGTCGATACAGTGCGTATGATGCCGGCAAGCGATGCGTTCTCGCTTGATTGGCGTATCTCTAATGCTTCGGCGCTTTCTGCTGCCTTCTTGGATTCTTCTAACAGCCGCGCACCTAGCGCCGCCATCATGGATTCTTTATCTTTCAATAAACCGCTTAATGCGCCTAGCCCTTGTCCGGTGTATTCGAGGAAGCCGGCAGAGGCATTGGAATTATTGGTTACCCATGCTACTGAACTCCCTATCACTAGATCCTTATCTGTTTCAAAGCCCGCGACCCATGCGGTAGGCAATGCGGTGTAATGCGCGCCATGCTCCAGATCTGCAGAGGTTCGGTAATGGGATAAGTTAACGTCAACCAGATCCAGTAATGGTGGCTTGCTGATCCGGGTTAAATGATTATCGGCAGAGATAAAACGAAAAGGGATGAAGTCGATACGAGTGCCGTTTCTCTTAGGCTCGATAGTCTCGAAAATGTAATACGTATCAGAGGCATCTTTCGTTTCAGTGCTTTTCTTCTGGCGCCAAATTTCTTGGACGTATAATTCTCTTTCATCTAACTTGAGTACGCGCCACTGCGGCTTCTCTTCCAGCATGAATGGATCGATAGTGTTTTCTTCTGTGTAGTTCTCTTGGAGCACGACTTGGGATAGCACTTCTTTTCCCCTCACTGTTTTCGTACGCCAGTTCAAAATAGATTCTGCTGTGTACAAAGCGATGTATGCTCGCTTGCCGCCGCTCTTTGAATCGATATCAACAAGGCCACCTGATCTGCCTGTCGTCAATGTCTCTGCAACAAATCGTTTTGATAGATCGGTTAAGTCCAATCCTTCGCGCGTAATGTATTGCTCGATTTCAGGATCAGTAGTTTCAAGTTCGTAGTCTTTGCGAAAGACAGCGCCGATTAAACCTTGATGCGTACGTGCTGTTGCGCCGTAAAAATTAGCGCGTTGCACATATGCTTTGTATTGGCTGTCGCTTTGTTTGGTAAGTCGAGGAAGGTAGGTATCTTCTTTGATTTTAACAGCATCAGAACCCGCTATGGTATCTCTGCATCTTTTCCATTTCCCTACATGTTCAGTGTAGTTGGTATGAGGCGTGTTGACTGGCATTGATGCGGTTCCTGTCGAAAGGTTGCTTATTTATACCCAAACACCGGGTAAAAAGCAACTTCCCTACATCCCGTATAACGTTTGCTCTACCAAATATTTACGTTCATGTAAGCAACGGTAGCGTACCTCATCGGCGATATGATCCTCGGCATCGCTGTCCACATCATCGGGCTTTTTCTTATCCCTCGGCAATACCGGCATCGTTCTTATGAAATGTGTACATAATTCAGTGACATAGAGACCCGGATCTTCTGGCCGATCGGGCAGCGAAGCCGTCAGTCGTTGGCGCAATAGCTCCCAGCCTTGCACCCGGGAACCCGCTTTCTTATTCGCTTTCTCCCATCGGACCCCAGCTAAAGACATTTCCCCCGCTATGGATTTCCCATCCACATCATCATAGATGCTGCTATCTGCCGGCCCTGCTTTTACCCGGCCCTTCAGTCTCATCATTTCTTCTTTCTTCAGAATACCCCGCGCTATTTCCACGCTCAGCATCTTACATCCGGTATTAGGTTCTCCATTCCAGCCATACCATTCATGTAGGCGGATCAAGGTTCCCCGAGGGAAATGACGCTCTTTGCCATCCGCGAAAACAGCCGGCGTCCCATCTGTCTCGGCCCACCACCCCACACTAAAGGGCTTGCTGCTGCCCCAGTCAAAGGATCGATCTATGGTCCAGCTTGATGGCACATCTATAAGTGCCGGGAGGATATGCTTATCTCTATTCCAGAGATCATCAATAATGCCACCTGCCACAATATCCCAGTCGCCTTCCTTATAGGCCCGGACTAAATCTTTATTGCCTAACCCTTCTAGGCGGTCCCCGTAATTAGGGTCATCCCGCATCAGATCCGGGTTATCATCCATTCTGGCCGGGATAAATTGGCGTAGCATGCCCCCTTCTTTCTTGCTCTGGCGGTAGCAGCTCATGGGGAGCTTGTCATCGATAAAAGTGCGCTTCACCCATGAATGCCCAAGACCACCGGGATTGCTGCCACTTATGATTCTAGGGAATTTGCCAGTATGCTCTTCCGGGACCTTAACGCCAATCATACGTACGCGACCTCGCAAGTAACGATACATTTCCTCGCTGAATTGCGTTAACTCATCCATCAGCAGTACGTGTATTTCTGCGCCCTGATAGTTATATAGATCCTTTTCATACTGTAAATGGCAGAGCATGATCTTGGATCCATTCTTGAATTCGATGTAGTTCTTACTGTAATTGATTTTGCAGAGTCCTTTTTCCATGAATTCTGCAAGTAATGAGGGAAAGCCGGAAGGGCCTTCCATATGATTCTTCCATAAGTCAGGAAACGTGCGGCGAAATAGGTAGATCTGCAGATGCGGGATATCAAGCGCCCATTCGATTGCGGCAACTCGAAGTAGATGTGACTTTCCCGGCCCTGCTGCCCCGCCGAATAATATCTCAGTCGCGGGCGAGTACTGCGCCTGTGTCTGCTTGTGATGCAGATTCACTTTCATGTTCGATTATATTCACAGCGTCGATTGTGGTAATGGTCTTCTCTATTCTTGGTATAAGGTCTATTTCCCCCGAGACCTCTATCTTCTCGTTCCATCCCATCTGCGTTTTGGCGTAAAAAATCAAACATGTATTATCCCCGTCGAGTGCTTTCTGAAATAAGGTGCGCCCGATCTTCTCGAATGCTCGAGCTTTTCCAAGCTGTAGGTTTTCTTTGTAATGCTTAGTGAGGGTCATCGGTGCAATCCCGATGTACGCGGCTATGGCTTCGTAGGGAACTCCCACTCCAGCTAGTGCCTCTACCTGCGAGCAGAGGTCTTGGGTTGGTACGTGGGCTGCTGACATATCCTTTTATAATCCCTAATCGCCAAAATGCTGAAGTTATATTATATAAAGAAAAATCAAAACATAAAAGGCAATCCTTAACCTCGCGCACGTAGTCCGGAATAATCAGCTTTCTTTTTACCTTTCAATAAGTTAAAAGCATTAGCTAACTCATTGATATTCAGCTTTCCCTTTATATTTCAATAGGTAAGTGGTACATTGTGATATAACCTAAAGTAAATAATAGTTAAGCATTAGAATCCTTTATATTTCAATAAGTAAGTGGTTAAGTGGTATATGTTTTTGATACTCCATTGTTTTATCTTTTAATTTTCCCCTATATAATATAGGCTCTGAAACACTTATCGGGGAGATAATTACATGCTTACAGATTCACTTGAAGATCGTATCCGGTTCAGCTTCCAGAGCGTCAAACGCTTCTGCGAAATAACTGGGATAAAGATGCACCTCGTCCGGCGGGCGCTGGCGAGGCAGGAAGTGCAGGCGGACATCCTGCAGGAGATCATTGATAAGGCCCACGCCGCAGATCCCGAAACAGCCAATAAGTTATTCTTAAGCCTCCGGGAAGAGATCTTGGAGAAAGGGGAAACCACTATCAACACCACCCAGTTCATCGAGCTATTCAGCGTGCTGCTTAATCATACAAAAATAATAGATTCAAGAGATCCGCGTTCAATGAATTGGATTGACCCAGTGCATGTTGATTCCACCAGTCTCGAACCTGACCCACGTATAATGCGGGAATAAGTTCTCCTGCAAACAGGAAATATTCTCGCTCAACCTGTACCAACAGAAACACTGCCCCGCCTGCTTGAATGCGGGCATAGGCCCAATCGACCTGTGCCCGTCTAATCCATTCCTTTTTGCCTATGGTGGTAGACAGCCGCTTGGGAAACGCATGCACATGCTTTAGCTCAATCCAGACCTCCCGGCCGCCATGGCACACGTTGACATCTGGCGTCCCATCTTGGGTCATATTCTCCACCCGCATGACATCGATACCAGAATAGGTTCCGACCAGCTTTTTACGCAGATTCGTCCATAGCGAGCTTTCACTGCCCACGAAGCAACATCCGCAGCAACTGCTCGTCGTGATCCGGGTCTTCAATACGCTTTAGCTGATGCGGCAGCGCCACGTAGCTTTCAAAATCCTTGACTTCTATGCGCTTAATCGCGGGCAGGAACCGGATGCTGTAGTGATTCACTTCCCCTTTTGACAGCTTCGTTTCGCCGTCAAAGATTTCAGAATGGCGCAAAGGACTCATGACTTCAACAAGCCAGCCGTTCAGGTATTCAATCTCAAAATGGCACAATATCGCCAAATCACCCGGCTTCCAGTTCATGCTTCTCCCTCCTCCAGCTCGAACACCAGCATAGGCTGCCATCTGCTTGTGTTAAAGCCCAGTTTCTTGCGTCGACGTATGCGAATCTCTTTGCAGCCCTTTTCGCGCAATAATCGCCGCGCTTGCGGCACACTGCACGATTGCTCGATTGAATACTCCAGCGCAGTAACGCGCCGAATGCTCATTTACGTTCCTTAATCAATTTTTCAAGCTCATCTGCAAGCGCATCTTTGCGTTGGCCGTACAGTTGCACGACGGCAACTTCCCGTAATTCTTGTATCAGTTCTTCTATCATAATAACCCCTTCATGTATTTAATCATCATTCTAATATCTCCAACGTCCAGTCGCCTTGTGCGATATACGAGGCATACAGGTGCAGACGGCTATCGACTACGGGAAACTCGTACCGCATCAAATTCGCGTTGTTATGCCGCCACATGTCCCTTAAAAAAGCATAGGCGGCAAACGTGTTGGGCATTTTCACAATTTTACGCGGTAAGTCGATGCAGATCATTGACCGGGCTTCCAGTTATCGACTTCGATATAGAGCTTTCCTGACTTCGCTTTCTTAATGGTCATGTTTATCCAGTCCTCGTCTTTACTGCGTAAGAAATTGCCCAATTCTTTGCGCTTGACGGCGACTTGGCATATCACGAACGGCGGTGCGTTTTTGTGCGGCTCTTTTACGATCATGCCGGGTACGAATTCAATATCATCTGCCATAGTTATTCTCCCTTAATGCAATCAGATACACCGATCGCTGTTGGTTGTCTCGGTACCATATTTCTACCGAATTATATTGAGCGCAATATAAACCTATTGCGCTGATACGCAGTTGATGCATAAAGCCGTCGAGGTTTATGCAATGCTCTACGCAATCCCTTCCGGATATGGGATTGCTTATCAGCACTTTTTCATCAGCAACCGCGATGGCGTAATTAGCATCGGGATCTGCCCTAAATACCGAATCGAAATGCAGTTTCAGTTTCATCATGCGAGTGCCTCGAGTTTCTTCTTCTGTGCTTTTGTTAACGTGATCTTCAATCTTTCTGCTAGCCCTTCAAACTCAATTACATCTGAAGAATTCATGCGGCGCTGTTTTTCTTCTTTATTCTTTTTCAAGGTTTCTTCAAAATCTTGTCTTGTTATGATGCTCAGTTTGCGAAAGAATTCTGCCCATTCCGGTATCAGCGGGTTACAGATAGGGACGTTGCGCGGGCCGTACATTTCTGTCGTGTACAGTTTTTTACTCTTCGTCCCGACAAACACGATGCGGCCTGCTACTTTAAACGCTCTTTCGATAATTAAACTTTTGTAGGTGAATGTGTGAATCGGAATAGTGGCAAACTTGCCGTCTTTTATTACCCGAATAAATATTTCTCTGCTCATAATAAATTCCTCTCTAACGTGCGTTCGACATAGCGTTCTATTAATTTGACATCATTACAAAATTTACGAATACAAACGTTCCCTTCTTCAATATCTTTTGCTGTTGCTAATGCCCGCCAATCTTTTATGGTGTTTAAGGTTGCGGCCATGTTGGCGTGATCGCGCTTCAGCATTTCTAGTTTGTTCATTTACGCTTAACCTTCAGCGTATGATCATGCATTTTATAAATAACATCGATGCGCACGTTCTCGCTTGCTTTATACATCGAAAATGAAAATATGAGCGTGCATAAAATAAGCGTTAACGACAGCAGCGCGATCGCAGACATTATTTGTTCTCCAACTGTTTCTAGATCCATTTTGATACCTCTATGCTTTCTATTAATTTGCCTATTACTTTAATCGATGTCCCTTCGCAAAGTTTTTCTGCTTCTTCCCATGACTCCGCTTCGATATCATCGCACCATGTTGTTCCAAATTGATCCGTGTATTCTGTTAAGAATATCACTCAGCCATCTTCCTTAACATAATAGACCGCAACTATTATTCGTTTATTATTGAATTCGCTGTGCGGCGTTTTACTCTTTACCCGCTTAGATGTTTTCTTTATTGCGATCTTGTTCAACGTTAATCGCGCATGGCTAATCGAACAGCCTTTCTTTTCAGAGTATTCCTTGATCGTGTATTTCACTACATTCATGCATCCTCTCCACTACATTCTTAATCATCATTCACCCCTTGCTATAAATGCACTGGCTATATTCTGGCGAATCCTTCCAATGCTGTTGAGCGCACATTTTTTCGCGTTCGCCTTGTGCTGCCAATGCGGAAGACATTAGCCATATAAATGCCACGCAAATTATTGAAACGATAAAAACTACAAGATCACTCATACATCACCCCTTGCCTATCGTTCGTTTAGCAATGCCATTTACATGCTCTAGCCTGTAAATGCGATGGCGATTGCTTTCGATCCTTTTTCTTGAATCGCTTTCTATTCTCTCTAATGCTGAATACAAGATACAAATCGTCTCTTCTGCTTTTACTAATTCTTCATACTTTTCTTCGTACCATTTAATCATGCCCACAGCCCATTCAGGCTCTGCTTTTACTAATGCGCGCAGGCTAACTTTATTACCATCTGCATCAGCAAAGTATTCCTTATGCGCGCCCATATTTTTCCCCAAATAATAAATTCATTCTGTTTACTTGGTAGCGCAATTCTTTTTTACGCAATTTAATTTCATTCAGCATCGCGCATCGATCTGACAATGACTTCCCTTTCATCGACAGCCTGTAATTCGTATAGGCTTCGCGGGCGTTGTTCATTTCTCGGCGACAAAAACAAACAAGGTCCCACCATTCTTGTCGAGTCAATTTAAGTTCGTTGATCATAGCTTCGCTACCAGCTTCGCTATTTCATCGCGCAAGTCTTCAAGCGCATGTTCGATAGGCGTTGTATTTTCGCGCGTTGCAAATACGCGATGGATTTCATTAGGCGTAGGCTGTACCGCGCCGCCTAATTGTAAATACAAAAGGCGAATAAATTCGATTTGCTCATAACCGAATCCTGCCACTTTGTTGCTGCCTATATCGTCGCGCATGCGCTCGCAGGTTTTTGCGATAACGCAGCGAATAATATCCCGTACGTTGGCTTCATCGATAACATAGGTATCGACTGAATCAAAGCGCGTGTACTCTGCTATTACCTTATCGATTTCATCTGGGTTCATACTTCATACCACTCTAGATCAAAATGTCGCGTTACTTTATTGATATGACGCTGCACAACATTTAGTTTGGAAAGCCAATCTCTATTGTCAAGCATCCATTTATCGCCCTCTTCGTAGATTTTCTCTATAGACTGACAATCTTCTTCTTTGACTTTACATAAAAATAATAATGGTCCTATCCCGCCTCTTCTAAAGATATCCACAGCATATTCTATTTTCGCGACATCGCCGGGACGAAGACCGTTAGCGAAATAAGAGTACCGGGTAAATTCATCAAATTCTTTAGTGTTTACCTTTTTCCCAGTTAACTGCATCATCGTGCTAGTTGCCGCGCAGCCGTAACACATATTTTCTTCAGTCGTTCCAAACGTACCCATATCAACGGTAAAGTTTTTCATATACCTAGCGGCCTTTAATCCGTCAATCATAGCTTGCGCGATTTCAACATAACTTATGACCCCTTTTTTATAATCCTTAATGCCCATTCTTAACCTCCCATAGCTCTACTACGACTTGCAGCGCAAACATCGAGGCTGCTAGAAAATCATTGCCTGCGGCAAGTGCCGCACCGCAGGCGGTTGCTGTGATTAAATACATTATCTCATCAGCGCATGGATTAATTCATCGATCAGCGCATCTTGCATCGAGCGCGTTTCATCTTTTACGCGATGCTTTACATGCACATACTCTTCGATCAACGTGCTCATTATCCAATGCAATCCCTTGCTTAACGTAATGTCAGCAATATAGATCTGGCGTTCTTCAATATCTGCCATGCCGTGAATCTTGTTATCGTTAAAATGCACAACTTTAATAGGATAGGGAATAGTAAGCCCGTGGCGGGCAAGCATATCTATCGCATCATCTAGTGCTTGTTGCTCTTCATTGGTCAGCACCGCGTCCATGTAGGCTTCATCCCCCACTTGCGACACGCTGCGTGGCAAATTAATACTAATAGTCGATCGCATATCTTGTATCACTGTAAAGGGTAATTCATACGCTTGCTGTATTTCACTTTCTGACATTAAGGGAACCATGCCCTTATGGAAGACCGTGATACCTTCGAGCGCTTGTTCCCATGCTTCTTTGTTAATGAAATCTTTTCGCGTTGAAGCGATACCATTTCCCACCGTGTTTTCATAGTCCCGGCAACCTGCTGTTATAATCTTTTTAATAATGCTGGCATCAGTGCATTTATAAAGCATGTTCCAAACGCCCTCGATAACGTGCCAATAATACTGTGCTTCGCGTTGTTCGTTGATCTGGATGTTGTTCAGATCATAATCGAATACGCCTTCGTACGATGTCCCTACGTTGCATTTAACTCCCTTTCTGTACGTGGTCGTATGTTTCGCTGCGCGTTCATAAATACGCCCTTCATCGCACTCATAGATAGGTTTACGATTAAAAGAAAAGTATTCCTCAATGTTATCAACAATGCCCTGAAGTTCATCAGTCATATGCAGATAAAATGCGGTGGTGTTGTCTTCGAGATCTTCGATAGATTCGACGACAGAGATAACCGGGTTCGGTTCATCGAGACAATTACAATACACTTCGCGCACTGAATACCAATGCGACCAGTCGCGCCCTAATCGCGTTGTAAGTGATGTTTGCTTGCCGTCTATATGCACAACAAAGAATTCTTCCTCGCGCAGTTTTTGCTTTTCTAGGGTGATATGGATTTCTTTTTTGCCGCTAAATATTCTGAAATCAATATCGTTACGCAAGAAGTAACACATTGCATATTTAATTCCGGTTCCAAAATAACCGATTTGATTTTCGTTCTTTGTACTTGCGCCCATTAAGAACAGGGCGGCTGTATCTAACTCGCCATCATTTTGTATTTTTAGCCACATCGTTTCGTTCTCCACTTTCTATGTAATTAATAAGATCCTGCGCTGTTTCAAAAACACGATCATCAGGAATTTCGATTTCGAGATATTCTTCAATCTCTACTTTGATTTGCGCGATATCGAGGCTATCGAAATAATCCTCGAGAAGTTCATCGGGCTGTATCTGCGCACCCGAATATTCGTTCATTATGCGCCACGCTACTTTTGTATTTTCGGACATGCTCTTCCCTCTTATTTATTTAGGGCAACGACTTTAACAGTCGTGCGCTCTGATTTCTTTGTATTGCCTGCAATCATTTGCTTTGTCGCATTCAACTTCTCTGCAATCTTTTTCCATGCGACTGTTGCGACTTCACAGGTATTAATAGTTACCCGGTACTTTGATCCGTTAACTGCGGTATCGGTGCCTACGATATCCAGCAGCAAAGATTCTGCATCTTTGATCTGTTTATCCAGCACTGCTTTCTTTGCGCGCAATGCGCCTAATGAATCGACTATTGCTTCAGGCGATGCTTCCATTAAATTTGCTTTCATTTTATTTCTCCACTTTCTAGTTACGAAGGTATAACTTAAATCATTAATTCCCGGTTTGCAAGTATTATTTCACCTCCTGTAAAGAATTGAAATAATCAGCTACCCAATCATCCAAGACCCAATCATTTAATCTGTCGCGGCGAGCGGATTCCATCGTATCGGTAATGGCTGATTTTGAATCAAGACTAGACATGGTGCCGCCGATGCTTTGTTTCGTGCCGCCCAGAACCTTAAGAAGGTCGCTGGCGTTCATGTAGGATAAATTTTCGTACCGGTTACATGAACCACATGTTGCTATTGATTCATCATAAAATGCTTTGAGCATGCGCATTTCATTATCGGTAAATTCTACGCTATCGTTTTCTGCTGCTTGAATTGTTATCATGTTATTTCTCCGCTTTCTAGTTAAAATTGCTACCACTTAGGTATAAGAATAGCAGGTTAGCGGTGAAATGCAAGCATTAATTCATAATTTCTCTAACTCGTTGATTTATTCAAGATTTCCCCAGTCCTCTCCTCGTTCCTCAGATACCAGCAACGGCACATCGACCTTTACTGCGGTCTCCATTATGCGCCGTGCTTCGGCAAGGGCTTCATCGGCCTCTGGCGAGCGGTTCTTCGACCAGTTTAATTCATCATGAACTTGTATTAGAGGTTTCAGTATATCGCATAGGCCGCCTTCCCATATCATTACCATTGCTTTCTTGATGATGTCTGCGCTTGATAGCTGTAGGATATTGTTTAATGCAGTGAAGGACCCTACCCGGCATGCCCCTCGACGGCTTTTATGTTCTAGGCATTGATCAATAACCGCCTGCTTATCTTCGCTTGGGCTAATGACGGCTTTTAGTTTCCATTCTTGAGGCTCCCATAGATTGTAATGGCGCCTTCTTCCTAGCAGCGTTTTTATATAGCCCCTTTCTTCTGCCACTTGCATTGCTTTGTCATAGGTAGTTTTAATAAACGGTAAACCTTTGTGATAGCTCCCGTATAAATTTTCTCCTATATCCTCCGCCACCCCTAACCCAGCAATCAAAGTTTTCTTGCTCATGCCATAGACCATACCAAAGTTAAAATTCTTGGTGGGTTTTCGCCCTAGTTCGATACCCGTTACGATTTTAATTCTTTCTTGAGCGCTATCATGAAAATCAGTCGCCGGATTTGTTTGATACATCGCGCGGGCTTCTTTCGCACCTTCGCCTATGGCAAAGTGAGTGAGTAAACGATATTCGATCTGGCTGTAGTCATTGCTTATCCAATCATCATCTTCATCTGGTAAGAATAATCCACGTATTAGTTTCTTCATATCGGGATCGCGGGCGGGTATATTCTGCAGGTTAGGATTTGAATAACTGAAGCGACCTATTGTTCCCCTCTCGCCCTGTTCATCCACGATGCGTAGCTGATTTATTTCAGCATGTATTCGACCCTCGTGAGCATGCTTGATTAAATAGCCGTCGATGAAGGTACCTTTTGATTTTTCCCATTTACGCGCAGCGGTTAAACATTGTGCCAATTCGCTCGGGTGGCCCTCCAGAAATGCTTTTGCAAAACTGGGGTTTCCTTTTGCTGTCTTAGGGTATTCAATGCCGCACTTATCGAACGCCGCCACTAATGTTTCTTTGGCATCGTGGTAAGGGACTCCGGAGATCTTTTCAAACTTCAATGCTTCTTCTTTTATTTTATCGCTGAATATCTCTTCGAGCTGTTCTGCCTTGCTGCTGTCAACGCGCACTCCTAACCTTCGCATAGCCACCAGCATTGGCATTAATCGCATCTCTATATTAGTAACTTCAAATAAATTATTGTCTTGTAAAATACGGGCCTGCTTCTGCATGATTCGCATCGGCAGATGAGCATCATCTTCTGCATAAGGGCCGCACAGCCGAGGAGGACTCCGATAGATGTTTGCTGCTTGCGCGCGACCTTCTTTTCCACCATAGGAGGCATACAGCCATCGGTATAGCTCGTCATCCGTTTTACCCATATCTAGATATTCGTTTGCTAGATTATCGAGGGAATAGCTGCGCTTGTTTTCGTTGATCAATACTTCTGCAATCTGCACATCGTAGAAAGGACCGCGAACAGATATGCCCTCTGCAGCAAGCCAGCCTAGATCGTACTTAACGTTTGCCCCAACCTTTAATGCTTTACTGTTGCCAACCTCATTTTGAAACCAGCGTTTGACGTTGTCCACATCCATATTCATTGCGGGTTCAACTTCGTGCCGTATAGGGAAATACCATTTAGCGTCTTCAGTCGCGACGCTAATGCCAACCACATGCCCATCGTTGCGGCAATCTCCCGGCCCTTTTTCTAAGAGATTAGGATCGTAAGTTTCAGTATCAAAGCCTAGAATCTTTTCGCCGCCTAATCTAGGAAACTGCGCTGGCGTTGTCCAGCCAGTATCCGGTATTTCTATCTGGCGTATTGCCCTTTCAGAATTAGCCCTTTCTCTTGGAGCATCATGCCAAAACATACCATCAGAATCATTCCTCATGGTCTTATGCCCACGAATACGCCTTCTATACCTTCCCCTTTAAAGCTGCACTTATCCGGGTACCCGGTTAGGTCCAGATGGGTACAGTATGGGAGGATGGATTGGATCTGTTTCAGGTCGAACTGGCTTTCCGTAAGGCATAGCCCCTCGAAAGTCGCAGAATGAACCTCATCATCCGGCGTACTTACCCCATTTTCGGCAAATATTACTCGATTTGAGGAGCAAAACGGCGCTATCAATGCGATTGCCTCGGGTAGCCCGGAAATCAGCGGAATATCGCAGGATATAAACATATTACTGACATCCGGCCACTCGTAGGCGAGTAGCTGTGCCCTTAAGTAAATAGATTCCCCAAGATCAAATACTATGTGATTATCTGCCACCCGGATTCCGCAGATATCCCGGTTTATCCGGATAAGCTCCTGAATGGCGTATGCCGGGATATTTACCGAATTGCCGGTGTAATCGACTGGTGACCGGGTTAGGGTGATATTATTGGTGGAGTACAGATACCCTTCCGTAAGGTTGACCCCGCATGACCATGGCCGGCTGATATCCGTTCCCACGAACACTACTGCTTTCTTCAGCCTTTCCAGCATATCTTGCGGTGGGGAATCAAATTCCCCACGCATATCTGAATGCGGATATTCCGCTGGGTCTAGCATAGGGATGAGTACTTTGAAGGCACCTTTTTTCACCCGGAGCTTTCCAGCATCGGTAAGAGTAACTTCGGCTTCTTCCCCACAGGCATCTACGGCCCGTAAAAAAGAATTCGCAGAGACCGTGCCGCTAAATCCGCGCAACTGATCGCAGGCGGAATCAATAGATATCCGCCCGTCTGATCCCTGTATCCGTCCGTCATTGATATAGAAATGGGTAAGCACCGGAATGAAATCTTTATTAGCAACTCCCCCTCTTACATATCTTAATGCCTCGCTTAAATTCATATAAAAAGCCCTTGTTGTTGTTTTTTAAATTTAATCATTGGCTGGTCACTTATTTCTTTAAAGTACTTTACATTCCATAAATCCCTTTTCCAATAAATAGTCCGCAGATCTTCTACCTCGAATCCATAATCCTCTATTCTTTTCTTTGCCTGTGCCCGAACTATTTCCGGCAGATTATCATAATGCTGATTAATAGTTTTGGTTGTTGGTGACTGATCGGATAACGCTAGTTTATTTTCCAAGCGGTCTTTTGTAGGAAAATAAATGTTTCCGAACATGGCGGTCATTACCCATGAAGTAGAATCTACTGAATACCATGGATACCGCATCATCAGGGAAAGGGTAGTCAATCCAAATCCGTGGACCTTATGAGTAGGGTAGCCATTTTCGTCAGTTAGCCATTTATCCCAGATCTCGTCGAGCCATTTTTTAAGATCGGGCGTGGAGATTGGTACCATTCCACCAAGAGTGATATGATCATAATTTTCTAGGTAATGCTCTAGGTACTTAGGATCTTCCCCGTAATGAAAACAGGGTAATACTTCGGCGCCAAGGTCCTCTAACTTCTTTTGATTCTCGAGGGTAGTCTTTGGATCGCCTATACCATCTAAAACAGAAGCGACTTCAATAAAATCTTGATTATCTTTTACGAATGAAGCGTACTTCTCGATGGGCACCTCAACTCCTTTTGTAAACATAGAAAAGGCACCGGAGTCTAAGAAGACTTTTTTCCCGGAGGATCTTATCATCTCCAGCGCTTTTCTATTATCCCCGATGTAGTGGTAAGACTCGAGGAGGTACGGAAGGCTTTTCCACAGATCTTTTTCCGCATCAGTGAATTCAGCTGGACCGGGATTCTCGTATAAAAAGGTCCGCCCAGTAAATGTCCCGGCAAGATGGATCTGAAGAAAAGTATCCCTCATTAGACGTATCTCATGCCATCGTCTACGCCGGCCTTTGCCATTGCCTCGATTCTTTCTTGGCATGCGCCGCATTTACCGCAAGCGAGTTCACCGCCTTTATAGCAGGTCCATGCCTTTGAATAATCAATCCCCATGCCTTTCCCGACGATAGCAATATCCCCTTTATCTTTATCCAGAAAAGGTGCCTCGATTTTAACTGCTTGGTAGTTAGCAATTTCCGTTGCCTTAGATAAAGCATCTACAAACTCTTTTCGACAGTCCGGGTATATCGCATGATCGCCAGAATGGGCGCCGAACAGTACAGTATCAAAACTGCTGGATACCGCATACGCCGTAGCGATCGATAACATGATCATGTTTCTGTTAGGGACAACAGTTAGTTTCATGTTCTCATCTTCATAATGGCCTTCAGGGACATCAATAGCATCCGTTAAAGCGCTGCCGCCCAACAGATCATGAATGCCTTTTATATCCACTACTTTATGCTCGATACCCAGTTCCTTTGCCCCCGCCAAGGCATAATCGAGTTCCTTGCTATGGCGCTGCCCATAATTAAACGACAGGGCTTTTACATTATCTTTCCCAAGAGTACTCACCGTTTGGCATAGCAGGGTATAGGAATCCATGCCGCCGGAGTATATTACGATTGCTTTGTCCATCTTGCCTCTCCTTTATTTAGGTTATTGTAGAATCACCATGTAACTGGTTGTCCAGTTCTTTCCACTGGGTGGTTATTTTTTTCAGGGATACTTTGTATCCCATGATAGCTGCTTCGGCGCGGCATTGGGAAGGATCAAAACCGCGGGACCATCCGTCGGTAATGATATGCTCCAGCGAGGTACCTTCCCGGTAAGGTTTTTTCATCTTGCCTCTCCTTTATTTAGGTTATTGTTGCGTGCTTCCAATTATAGAACCGCCGTACGCAGTAACTTCGGATAATGCTCAATACCGAAAAGAATACTGTGATCATAAAATTGTCTTGCTGATTTGTTTCCAAGTCCCAGTATGGAGCGACAAAGTACACCATAGCTACCCACGAGACCATGAATGCGATCACTTGGTTGACGGTCGCTTCTGTTAATGACTGCTTCTTTGTCTGGCTCATTTCATGAGGGCTAGCATTTCGCTTCTTGCTTTCCCTTGCTCCATGAAAACGCCTTTCATGCTGGACGTAATGGTAGCACTGCCCTGTCGCTGTATGCCGCGACTTTCCATGCACATGTGACGGCACTCTAAAATAACAGCGCTTCCTTTCGGTTCGAGACAATCCCATAATGCAGTAGCGATCTGGCTGGTCAGCCTTTCCTGAACCTGTAGGCGATGCGAATAGATATCCACTAGCCGACTTAATTTGCTCAGTCCAACGATCTTTCCGTTCGGTATATAGGCCACATGAGCAACCCCGAAAAAAGGTGCTAGGTGATGCTCGCAATGACTATAGACCGGGATATCTTTAACCAATACCATCTCATCATAATCTTCTGCGCCATCCTCGAATACTTTTAAAACGGACTTGGGATCTTCGCTATAACCACTGCTGTAGAATTCCCATGCTTTTAAAAACCGTTTGGGAGTTTCTAGCAATCCTCCCCGCGAAGGATCTTCCCCTATATATTCGAGAAGCCGTACCGGGATGTCATCCGCGCTTTCATCATTCCCTTTAAGGGATACCTCCCACGGAAAAACATACCAGTCATCAGGATCATTCTTGCCGACGAGAGCATAGAACTTTGCCGCCGGGAAACACCTTTCAAAATACAATCGAGTTTTCCCTGAATCGGTTATATCGTCGATAATGACATGCGCCTGCTCTGGCCTATCCACTAGTAATGAACTGGGAAGATATTTTGCTACGGCATAGGCAGCAGCAATACCACCGCGAGGAACCCCGTATATTTTTATGGACTCATTGTCAGCAAGGGAGGTGCCAAGGTCCTTGGTTATATTTAACGCCACGGCAATCGCGCGTTCATGTATGTCCCGGTTATCTAGTACTGTCTTTTCCATTTACTCTACCCCTAGTATTTTATGCGTTTGTAAACTGACCCTATACCCGTACTTTAAAGATATGTCCCGCGCTGCTTCCATAGACCGGGTTGATAGATCTTTATCCTCATGAAAGTCTAGCGGCTGGACGTAAATAGGAGCCTCATTTAATGGCCGAGCAATACGGGCGGTGTTCCCGGCTCGCTGGGTATTCATCAAAGGTAAGCCGTCTGCGTCATCTATGAAGGAAGGATGCGTTAAGTATTTCCAAGCATCCGCATACTTCATATCCTCATGAACTTTTGGAGTCTTGGGGCTAACTACGACATGTATGTTCTGCCAATCAAATCCGGCCAGAGACAAAGTACCCGCAGTTTCCACCTGAACGGTAATACCAAGTTCATGAAGGGAGGAGCAAAGAGGGACTATGTTCTGCCTAAACGGCTCGCCACCAGTAATAACAACGAGGGAGGCTGGTTCTTCCAGCACTCGCGCAAGAACTTCACTGAGCTTCATTGCGGTGCGTTTTTCGAATTCAGTATCGCAGAAATAGCATTTTAAATTACACCCGGCGAGGCGTATAAACGTCGCGGGCCACCCGGCAAAAGGTCCCTCACCTTGGATAGTATAAAAGATACTATTGACGGCAAGGATCTCCTCGTCCACCTGATTTTCTATTTTGTTCTGCCCAAACATTTACAGTTCCTCTTCGAGCAGGGAAATTCTCGCATTCAATGTCGCTATTTCATTTTCAGACGAGTTCCATTCCGCGCAACATGTTTCTGTTTCGAATACTACCACCTTGACGACGGTTATATCTGTTGGAAGGCGTAACTGTATTTCCGAACTTGCCCATTCCGCAAAGTTCTCTGCAGTTGGGTTCCATTCTTTTAAATGTACCCGCTGTATGCTGCCATCCGTTGCTTTCTCCCCAGAAATTGCTGTGGCAATAGGGTCATATATATTTAGAACAAGCGCATGGTCTAATGGCTCCAGCACTTCTTCCATTGCTTTTTTAAGATCTTTAAAATCGAGTACAAGGCCGTTGGCAGTCAGCTTGTCTGCCGTGGCAGTAACTTTCCATAGATAACTATGCCCATGTAAGTGCGCACATTTACCAGCGTAGTCCATAAGTCGATGCGCGGTTTCCGTTCTCATTTGTTTCATTACTGTATGCATTTTATATCTCCAAAGTTAGGTGTAATAAATCGCCCTTGTATCGGCACCGCAAGGGCAACGGCGCGGAAGGTTTTTCAACCTTGCCTATTAATCCTCTATAGCTGTAACAAAGTTAAGCGTCTTCATGGCGCGCGTGTAAGCAACATACTGGATATTTGCTTCCTGTTCTTGCATCCACTGCTGCTTCGCCCATTTGCTAGGCATCAAGTCTGGGCGAATGATAAAGACATTATCCCATTCAAGACCTTTAGATTTATGAACGGTCGCTAATGTGATCAGCTTGCCGCCATTTGCATCATCAGAAAACATGCCATTAATCTTGCTGATTAAAGCAGGGATGGTGCGTTCATTTTCAGCCAAGATATCGATAATTGCCATGATAGATTCGTATTTATCATCAATCATTTGAATTAATGAATCTTCATCCTTTGCCTGTGCTCGGGCTACTTCCCGATCTTTCCATGCACCTAATTTTTCAATCAGTGCTTCGATGCCTTTCGCTTTCATCTTCTCGATCAATTTTACCAATCCTGCGCCTATATCGCGACCTAATATTTTGCAGCCGATACCGTTCATAATTAACTGGTATGCTGCTTTAACCAAAGGCGCTGTGTTTCTGCATAGGATAACATCAGCAGGCGTCAAGATATCGACAGGAAGTTCGCTGTAATCATTAACTTCGCCTTCAATAGCATTTGGCATAGCCTGTATTGCGTTACCTACAATTTCTTGAGCTAATGCAACAACAGATGTTGGATTTCTAAAAGTAACGCTTAAAGGCGATACAGAAGCGTTATGTGATACTTGAATCTGATCTAGGGCGTCAGCAGTTGCACCGCGAAAACCAAAGATCGCTTGTCTAGGATCACCTACTGCCACCAATCGACCCGCACGTTTCATCATCCTCTTAACCAATGCGCGCTGTACCGGATTGGTATCTTGTGCTTCATCGATGAAGATCCAATCTTTCTGCCACGTCGTAACGTCGTATACTAAAGGCATAAATAACATGTCATCATAATCGATAACCTGCTTGTTTGTGATCGATGCCGCTAATACTTCGCGGGCAATTTCGATTGCTTCAGAATAGGATGCGCCTTTAGTATCTAAGGTAGCACCATGAAAACCAATTAACGCTTCCCATGTACCGGTATCATCTGTGCAAAGATAGCCTACGCCTTCTGCTTTTGCATAACCGATAATCTTTTTAATAAAAGCACCGTACATTTGTTTTTTAACAGATTGTTCGGCCTCGCTGTACTTCTTAGAAAGTACAAGATCCAGCATGTTCCAGATCTTCTTATCATCGACTTGTACGTTGCCTGCGAATTTTCTATACGCGCCGAACCATGCACTGTGTAATGTGCTAGTGATAACGCCTTCAGGAAAAGTACCCTTCATTTCATCAGCATTCTTTTTAGCAAATACTAAGACCTGAATTGATGCGCGTGGATTTGCTTGTTTAATAACTTGGGTAGCAAGGCGTAATGTAAAGGTTTTACCTGCACCCGCTACTGCTTTCAATATCGTGTTGCCTTGACCATCGAGAACCCATTCAAGAAACGTCTGTTGTTCTTGCGATGGCGTAACATTACCTATTGCTGCTTTAATTGTGTCGTTCATAATATTTCTCCGCTTTCTATGTGTTTTGTTACTGCTAGATTGAATAATAGAACACATTTATATGGAATGCAAGCATTAATTCAAAGGTACTGGATAGGAGCGTATCCCGTGCGGACCGACGATATGGAGCGCCTCTTTTGCCCGCGTTGCGCCTACATACCATACCCGGTGCTCGAAATCAGGCTGTTGTTCGTATCCTAACTGGTTGTTTTTGCTCATATCGGTGCAGAGCAGGACATTATCCGCCTCCCCTCCCTTTGCCCCGTGTATCGTGCTGATAGCCACTCGTGGAGGCTCATCCAGCTTGTTTCCCTGCTTTAATATGGATAGATAGTAGCTGCGTACCGCCACCGGGATACGGGTTAACGCATCGTGCCATATCTTCGATACATCCAATTCAAGCTCGTGGGCCGTATATAGGGACTCATCTGCGACTCGTGGGCACTTGTTATGCTTATAACCAAAAAGGTGCCTAATATCGCTCCCTAAAAGCTCAGCCCCTTTGCGTAACCGTTCCCAGTGTTTGATCGCGGCTACGTGATCCTGATTGACGCTGACGCCATTTCTGGAGGTGTAACTAATTCCCCGCATCTTAACTAATTCAATCAGCGGTGCCAGCATATAATGATTGCGTGCCAGTAGCAGCCATTCCCCATTCGCGATATCAGCATACGAGGCGTCTGATATAAAATGCACATGCCCATGCTTCCCGGTGTGCTCGTAATCTTTAGGTTGGCGCACCTTGATCTTGTTGACGATATCTATGCCTACATTAAATACACTTTCAGGAAGTCGGTGGCTGTGCTTCAGTATTTCCTTCTTCCCTTGAATGTTTAAAAAGATAGTGGGATCAGCACCTGCCCATGTATTAATAGACTGATCGTCATCGCCGCCAATATATACCCTGTCGCAATTAGAAAATGCTTTTTGTACCACCCGCCATTGCAGCGTCGATAAATCTTGAGCTTCATCTATGATTGCCACATGGTAGGGCGTTACCCCTGCATCGGTTAAATACTTATGTAAGAAATCGGTATAGTCAAGCTTATTATTATCCTG
>Ga0070746_10000365_pt1 | contig 26909 bp, 32 predicted proteins | sample VirMetDEL_Mar_21_FD_77016 | JGI IMG/M metagenome (GOLD analysis project Ga0070746, IMG submission 77016) | Aqueous microbial communities from the Delaware River and Bay under freshwater to marine salinity gradient to study organic matter... | ecosystem: Environmental > Aquatic > Marine >...
AAACTCCTGTTGTGGAAACTCCTGTTGTGGAAACTCCTGTTGTGGAAACTCCTGTTGTGGAAACTCCTGTTGTGGAAACTCCTGTTGTGGAAACTCCTGTTGTGGAAACTCCTGTTGTGGAAAATGATCCAGATTTAGATATGTTGTCGTTTATGGCAGACTATACTAACGCGATGCAGATCATGATATACAACTCTATCAACCGAGGCAAGCCCAATATGGGACCAATCATGACCCAATTAAACGCCATCAATAAATTGGCGAATGATTTGCTAAAAAAGGAAAATAATTCTGGATTAGATACGTTGTTGACGTCTTTGGGAGACTATACTGGCGCGATGCAGAGCATGATATGCAATTCTATCAATCGCAACCAGTTCAATATGCCACCATACATGGCCCAATCAAACGCCATCGAAAAATTGGAGAAGGATTTGATAGAAAAGGGAAAAGAAAAATAGTTTCTATACCCCTTTTACGGCTATGTTGTATGCCTAATACAACATCAGACACTGCGGTCATTGTAGGGCTATCGCAGGATAAAAAAGTATTATCTTTCTCTTACGAGTTAGGAAAAAATACACCAAAAAAAACTATATCTATGTTTAATATAGTTTTTTACAAACAAAAAAATACTTCATATAAAATGAAAGAAAAAAAACCAAAACCTAAAATGAGTCCTATTTTTGCTTTTGCTAAAAAAATAGGCAAACTTAAATGATTAACATTTATTAGCTATTCTAATGGCTAATTTATCATATTTAGATTTTAATTTTCTTTTACAAATTTCAGCCAAATTATCTTTATTACCTACCAACCAAACTGTATTTTTGGCCCTGGTAATAGCAGTATACAAGAGATTAATATTAACCATATCGTTGTTCATATTAGGCAAATATATAATGACATATTCGTATTCAGAACCTTGTGATTTATGTACTGTCTTGCAAAAACTGTGTTTTATTTCATTAGTATCGATAGTTTTTTCGTAGCTTTTTTCATCATCTTCTTCGTTTGTTTTCTCCCTTTCGGTAGCCCATTGATAAAATATCTCCTTTTTAGCACTGAATTTAACCAAAATACCCTTGTCGTCTATTTTTTTAATTAATCCTTCCTCGCCGTTCATAATTTCAATATCTTCTTGATATATATTTTTTGTCTGCATTACTCTATCGCCAATAAAATATTTGATGTTATGGTAATTATAACATTCTGAACTCAAATAATTAATTTGATGACATTTAATTAGTTCGGGAATACTTTTATTAAAAGGAGTTAAAACTGTTATTTTTTCGGCCGGTATTTTCTTTTTAGCCAAAGCCTTAATAATTTGTTGACAGTATTTTTCATCACCTTCCAAGGCATAAAAACCTTCCCCGTTAGCAAAATTAAACGCCTCGTCTATATTACGTGTTTTATCAATTAAACCATTGGCATTTTGTAAAATATAATTATTTTCTATATTCATTATCCTCTTATTTACGGTCAAATAATGAATATTTATCTTACCGCAATCGATAATTTGTTGCAATAAATTACCGCTGCCCACTGGTGGCAATTGGTTACAATCTCCGAATAAATATATTTGATAATAGTGAGGGAAGACAGAAAGAAACTGATACAATAATTCATTAGAAATCATAGAAGCTTCGTCAATGATAAGATGATTAAAATGTTCCAAAGGTTGTCTAGTGTTTTTCTTATGAATTAAACGAGACATAGTGAAACATTTAGTTTGACAATATTCAGGCATAATCTCTTTCATACGCAAGACTGCTTTGCCGGTAAAAGAAGTAAGCATAAAACTTTCACCACGAATACGTAAATTATGAATTAATTGTTTAATTAAAGTAGTTTTACCGCAACCTGCTCCCCCAGTTACCACTGAAATATGATCCTCTAAAATATTTCTCAATGCTTTATTCTGTTCCTTGGTCAGGACTATATCTCCATTAATTTCTTGCTCTAATTTAACAGAATTATTTAATTCATTTTCTCGACATTTATTAACACGATGAGATATTTGTTCGCTTAGAAATTCTTCCATCTCGTAACTTTCTTTACTATATACTAATTCTTCTTCAAAAACTATTTCATATTTGTCTACTAAATTATCCTTATAGAGTGGTAATTCGGGAAACATACGTAACAAATAACTAAGGGGCATAGCTGACCATCCTTTATGATAACAACCAATAATTTGACGATAAATAGTAGCTTGTTTGAGTTCTTTTTCGTTTACTTTATGACCAAATAATTTTTCTATCTGAGCCGCTTTTTCTATACTTAAACTAGGAATAGTAAAAGCATTTTTTCTCAATTTAGATGCTAAATCATGGGCTCCTATCTTACTGTTATTAATTTCTCTGTTAGTTAATTGCCACAGATAAAGTTGTCTCATAACTACATTCTTTTTCCACCATCGCAAATATAAAGCGATTTGTTCTTCTCTCAATGCCTCGCTACTAATTTCCTTTTCAGCATCACAACTAGCTTCGTTTAAAACTTGATATATATTATTAATATTTTCGTATTTTTTTAACATCTCTGCTATAAATTCTTTTACTTTACTGGGATGTGCTTTTTTAGTTCGCAAAGCACGGAAAAAAGTGTCATATAATAATTCTTCATGTTGAGCAATAATAACTAATGGCAACTCGGTAAAATACCATGTTTTTTCTACTAATTCTATTTTACCTTTAATATTATCTCTTTCTTTAATAGGTAAAAATCCTTGATAAGCACAAGGATAAGACTTTTCATCATGGAAATTTTTAATTCTAAAAAAGGCCGTATCGTTTTCGCCTTTTTTAATAGAGGTAATACTAGCGGTAACGTCCATCTTTTTTTATTTATTTGTTCACTTAATTTTTCAATTACTAAAATGGTTTAAAGAAAATAAACTTATAAATATGCATATGTGTCCGAGTGGTTAAGGAGATGGTCTTAAGTACCATTGCTCATAAGAGCGCGCAGGTTCGAACCCTGTCATATGTAAAATTTTCTCATTTCAATTTTTTTAGAGCGGTAATGTACCGTTAGCGCTCTCATAGCTCAGTTGGTTAGAGCACCGGTCTTATTAACCGGGTGTCGGAGGTTCGAGTCCTTCTGGGAGTATAAGTCCTGAGTATAAGACATTAAACTGCTCATGGTCGCCTTGTTAGCTCAGATGGCAGAGCATCAGACTTTTAATCTGAGGGTCACGGGTTCGAGCCCCGTACGAGGCTTAGTAATTAATAACATTTAGTTATTAATTATATTTTTTTTCCAATCTAATAGTGAAGGTTGGAGAAGTGGTGACGGGCCACAAAGTAGAAGAGGCAGGAAACCACGGCTGCTTGGAAACAGACAGTGACTGTTTCGATATAATCATTTGCATCACTAGGGGCAGCATCAGGCGAGGTAGTATTGTCACTTTTACCTAACATACCATGACTCTTGGCCACGTACACGATCCAGGCAATTCCCGCTGCCAAGGCAGTGCAAATGAACAGGTATCCTAGTCCGGTAATGCCCATGAGCACTCCGGCGGCTGGTTTTTCTTCAATAGCTTCAACTTCTTGTACAATTCCGCGAGGCATTTTTTAGATATAAAAAAAATTTTTTTTTTTAATTTAATAACGATCCATATGATGATTGATGACGTAGTAGAGTGCCGCCACTGCAATAGCCGCTTGGAAACAGACATCAGCGGTAGCAATATTAGCCATACCTTGTTGTTGTTCAGCGGTAGGAGCAGTTATGTCATGGACATTATCACCCAAGACATCGTGAGAATTAGCCTTGGCCACAAAGACAATCCAGGAAATAACCGCGGCCAAGACACAGCCAATTAGTACTTTGTTCAATACTCCGTGTTCGACAACGACAGTGGTAGTTTTTTCACGCGCAACCATTTTTACATATATAAAAAAATATATTTTTTTATATATTAATTTTTTTGTTTATGACCAATAAAATGGCTGATTATAAAATTTCGATAATAATTGTGGTTATAATAATTATTGGAGTAGCCGTAGGATTAGCCGTGGCATTAAGTGGAAAAAAAGACGACAATCCCGCAGTCAGCGAAGAAAAAACTAGTTTATTAAATATAACTTTCATAGATTATGATTCTAACGGAACAACACATAAATGGACCGATATCATGAAAGAAACTATTATTACAGCAGCAAATAATTGGAGCAATATTATCACCGCTCTTCCTGGTAATGATAGTGAAAGAAAATTAAATATAAATTTATCCCTAAATGATATGCAAGAGGGTGTATTGGCTTCTGCTTCTATAACAAATTCTGCTACAGATACTGATACTGATATTAAATACTCTACGGCGGGTAATATTAAATATGCTGTTGGTTATTATGATAATAAATGGAATATCCAATCTGTAGACACAGACTCTTTATTTTATAGGGTTTTTAATCATGAAGTAGGTCATATTTTTGGGATAGGAACATTATGGGGAGCGCCTAATAATTTAACTAATGACGGAACAGGTGTCAATGATTTATATACTGGTACTAATGCTCTTTCTATATATCAATATTACAATGCGGATGGTGAAGATTTATATATAGACGGGGTAAATACCAATTATAAAAATACTTCATATCCAAACGTAGGTCAGTGCATTGGCATACCCATAGAAGATCACGGCGGCGGCGGAACAGCTGGAGGTCATCCGGAAGAAGGAGATGCTATTATAAGCGGCGATACTTCTAACAATGATAGATCTATCGACGGTGTATCTTATCCTGGATTAGGCGATGAATTAATGACGGGTCAATCAGAAAGCGCAGGTACCCCGATGCCTTTGAGTGCTATTACATTAGGTTTTCTTAAAGATTTAGGTTATGAGGTAAACTATGCCAACGCAGAACCTTATATTTTGGGCACAGGAGCCGATGTTTAAGCAAAGCCGAACCCTTCCCCTAAATTATGCTTTTTGGGATCAAACTTGACACACAACTTGCACAATTTGGCCAACATATTGACCTTTTTGCTAATAGGTTCTTTGACTAGTTTTTTAAAGACATCCAGATCTTGTGTTACTTTGTATCGGTTTCGCAATGTTGCGAAAACGGAGCGCCACGTTTTGGGTAAGTCTTCTTTTTCTTTCAAAAATAATAATTCCGACAACTCTATATCCTTATTGTAAGATAAGAATATTTTTTCATTGCCTTCTAATACTTCTGGCGAGATAAGAGTATAAAGATAATAGAAATTTTCCTTAATTTTCTGGTATTCTTGGCGTTTAATTTCGTTAGAAAAACGGGTAAGTATACCTTCTGTTTCCATATAAGTACTTGTAGCAACTATATATAGAAAAGCTTGCTTGTCAGTAATTTTGAATTTATTATCTTCCAAATCAGTAATGTTATTACTGATTTCTTCACGAGCCTTTTCAAACGCATTGGTAATATAAGTATAAGGCGAATCAGTGGAAACCACGGTAATAGGCTGACCTTCTTCCGAAGGCATAACTACTATACCATCTCTTTCAAAAACTTCTCGCGCCAAAACCATTGGTGATACATCATTTCGTAAAGCAAGTTGTTCATCTTGACCGGCAAAGATAAATTTATCATTGCTATAATAGCCTAGAATTTTAATATTTTCGGTACCATTGTAAATAATACTAGAATTTGTATTGGTAATTAAAAGAAAAATTTCCCGCTGAATTTCTTTGAATTCTTCGGCCAATTTTATCATTTCTTCTATTTGAGATAATTCTACCTTAGGAACAGTAGTCCCTTTGGTTTTTTCTCTTTCATTTAATTCTCTTCCGCTCAATAGAACTTTTCCATCTTTTATAGAAAAAGAAGTAAAGCCTTCTTGATATTTAGTACCAGGGGCATCTTCGACAACTAATTCAAGAAATTTCTTCAAATTACAACATTGTTGATTAAACTTTAAATCTTTACGATTCGTCATATTTGTATATATTCAAAACTTTTATTAATTTTGCTTTTAAATAAATCTAACTGGTCGTTCAGTTTTAACTAATTTGAGAAAATTTTTGATTAGGGTTTTCTTTATACCATCTTTACAGATAATACAAGTTTCTTCTAAGTGCTCTACTCCAATTTCTTCGAATACTTTTTTCAATTTTAACATTGCTTTCATAGTAATATTTTTATCATTTAAATCATAAATCATGCGAATTTTATCATATCGACTATATGCTTCCAATATTTCTATTTTTAATTTTTCTGTACTGTAATCACCCCCTATGTTAAAGTACATATTTTCTACGTTTTCAGACATTTTATATATTATTATCTTTAATAATATATAAAAAAATTAACTATATTTTCTGGCTCTTCTTTTTCTTTGTCGTGTCCTTTTCAATACCACGCTTAAATCATCATTACGCCAACTATCAGGAATTTCACTTTTTCTAAATACTCTTATTATTTCGGTACCATTTCTTAAAAATCGTGAATAAGTTACCCACTCGCGATTATCATATTCCAACCAATATTCTGGATCTGTTTCCATAGCTTCTAATTTCTTTTCTTTTAATATTTTTTCAACAATAGGTTCCCTGCAAAAAGGGCAATTATTTTCAATTCTATCATAACAAGTATTGCATAAAGAATGACTGCATCTGAGGTAAATTTTTTCTTTTTTTTCTTCGTAACATATTTCACATTCTGGCATCCTTTTATTTTGCCTGGATATCAATTTTTTTTCTTTATACTTCTATTTTTTTCATAAATATTTTTTTTCTTGTATATGGTTATTCTAATAAATGAACCGTGCTGGCAGCAGAAACAGTACCAGGAGGGCCTTCTTCCCTAACATAGGTATCAAATATAAATTTTTCTTTTAAGTAGAAATATATCCCTGCGGCTATCACTGCTGTTAAAATAAGTACCGATAAAACTATTAAGGTTATTTCGGTTGTTTTGAGTTTGTTACCGCGATCAAAGAATTCTAGCAATTTTTTATCCTTATCTACATCATAAAAAAGACCCGAATTATCATCAGAGACAGTAGTAGACATTTTATATATATAATTTTCTAATATAAAATGACAATTAATTTAGAAAATCTTTATCGAGGTGTTATTAATCAAGATGAAACTTTTTATCTGGCGGCCAGATTAAATAGCAGCATGAGTGCTTCGCAAAAAAGTACCATGTTAAGTAGTTTGGGATTAACTTCTGTTACTGATGATCCTCATTTTATGTTATGCCTGGATCGTTATGAAAACTCAGGTATCCAGTATCATAGATTATATTGGAGTAATGATCCCAAGGATTTTGTACCTCAATTAAAATCCAATTCTCAGAATCAAGGAGCCACGCAGTTTACTTTCAGCACCAATACAAGGGGCAATACATATGATTTATTTTATAGAACCAATGTTAATTATCAAAAGTTTGATGACACTTTAATAACTTATGGTTTAGATAATATTGATAAAACTACTGCTATTAATCAAGAAAGAAATAATTCCTTCATTATTGTGGTCGATGAAGAAAAAAATTATAATTTATCTAATAATATACATACAAGTGTTCCTTATAATATAACTTCTTCTAATAGTCAAAACCAAAATTGGAATTTCCGTATTAATTTGTCAACAGGTTCAGGTGGATCATCAGACCGCCCGGAAGTGGCCAAATTTACTAATAGCGGAGGCTTGGTAAATCTTAGAGCAAAAGCAGTAAAAATAACCGATACCCCAGCAGCTAATATTATTAATAATAATCAACTAGATCTAAACGGTTTTGCTGCTACGGTTGGATTTTTAGGTTTAGATGATATACCGGAAAATAATGGTATTGTTTTCATGCAACAGGGTAGTAACGAGGAATATTTTAGCTATACTAAATTTAATAAAAGCACCAAATTTATGAATTTAGGAACTAGGGGTATGTTTGATACTCCTTCTTTTACTCCTACTACTGGTTCTACTTTAACCATAACAATATGTATTGAAAATCACGATGATAATTTCGAAACTATTGAACAATTATTAGCAGCAACTTATGATACCAGTACTTCTTTTTTGGATATATTTTTCATACCCACCAATGGAAATATTTTTTTAACCACCGGAGTTAATCTAGAAAATATAACTAATTACATCCTACCTTCAACTTCTATAAATTATTATAATTATATCGATGGCATTATTTATGAAGAGGGCATTGGTGTTAGGGATATTTCTTTTTTAACTAATTATTTGGCAGATACTTTGCCTGCCAATTTTAGCTCGACCAAAATGGACAGTAGCTATCCTTTTATTCCTGTTTATGATTCCAGTAATAATGTAAATAGTAGCAGTACGGTCATATGGACTAATTTATATGAAAGTTTAAAATCTTTTTATTATAATTATTGTCGTGGCAACGACCTCTGTGGTAGTTGCATGGGTGTCACTGAAACAAGAGCCTATCAATGTCACGTCAATAATAATACTCTGGAAAATTATAAGAAAAACACGGTAGCGGGTAATTTAAATGTTAAAAACGCTGCCAATCCTTTGTCAGATACACCCAGGAACAGTAATATTAATAGTATCTATAAAAATTATACCATACCTATAATAATTTTAGCTGCTTTTATTTTTGTAATGTTGATAATAGGGGCGGTTTATCTAGGCTTGATAAAGGAGAAGAATATAGATTTAAGTAAAATAGTTGATTAATATATTCTTTTTGTAAATTGATATAATAATAATTCCTATATAAATAAATCGATAAAATATTATACATACACCAAAAACTATAATAATAACGAAACATTTTTAATATGGAGCAGGAAAATAAAAATTTATTAGCATATTTTAACAAGTTTAAAGAGTATTCTAATTTTGATAAATTAAAAGAAAAATTAGACAAAGATAGCGAAATTAAATATTTATATGATATAGATGTCGGAGAATTATCAATACCTTATGTTGGTCCCAGCGATGAATTAAAAAAATTCCCTAAGATTATAGAGAAAGAATGGGGGAAAGAGGAAAGTCGGGAATTGAAATATATTTTAAAATATTATGACGGCGGGGATATAGAAAGTATAGAAGAAGCTATTATATTATTAGATATTAAATATAATGAATCAAATGATGAAAATTATTTAAAAGTAAAAGATAAACTAATTGCAGGCGATAAGATATTAGAAAGTGACTTAGAATTTTTAGTAAATCAGACTGATATTATGACTAGTAGCCTAGTGTTTTATTTACTCTAATTTATAAATTATATATAATTTATAAATTTAATCATCAAACTCACCATAATCGTCTTCAATTTGATGTTCATAATCATCTTCTACTTCATCATTATTAGTATCTTCTTTTTCTTCAACCAGACCATATTTTTCATTAATATCCTTGATAATAGTTTTAATTTTACCAGTAAGGTCAAAATCATGAAAGCCGTTTTTACTATTAATATTGCCGCACAAATCTTTCATATTAATAAAGCTAAAAACAGAAAAATCATTTTCTGTATCATCCAATACCATATCACTGGGATTAAAACCAGCGCCATAAGAAAACTGAAAGATAATATTTGTTTGATTTCTGACACTACCGTCATAATTAGCAATAAGATCTTCTTGTGCTTTGATCATAGATCTCTGTAAATAGCCAGTAGATTTAGTATTAACAGCAGTATCAATCATACCGCGTCTACCGTCCTGGGCGTTAGCAAAATAAGGATTAGGATCAATTCCTTCAAAGAAACTTTTCTTACAAAAGCCTATGGACTCAGCAGTAGTATCGTTCACGCTAAAACTGGTTAACCAACGAGATTTTTTATTAATGGTTTTCTCTGGTAGTTTTTGATTAACGAAAATTTGTCCCAAAGACGAAACCACGGCTAAAAGTTTAGATTTTTCACCTTTGGCTCCCGATTTTTCTTTAGACATAATATTGATAGAATTGGTTTCTTTATCCAGAATATTATCCATAAAAAAGGAGCCTATCTTAATAGAAGTATTATAAACTATATTGGTTATATCTTCTTCTCTTTCTTCTTCTTTATATTTATCAGCATCTTTTTCTAATACTGTTAAATTATTTAATTCCTTATTCATAATATCAATATATTTGTTTCTTTCTTCGTAAAATTCTTCTTCTTTTGAACGACTACTAATTACTATATCTTTAATACTGAGACTAAAACCTTGTTTGGTTAAAAACCAATTAAATAAAAAGTTAGCCGCGCTGATAAAGTCAGCTGCACTTTGTTTACCATAATTTTTATAAATAGTCTGAATAATCCCGTTATGGCTGCCTTTACATTGCTTACTAATATTTCCATATCTTAAAACTCCTTCGCTAATATGACAAGAATTCATATACCAGAAATCAGGTGGAAATAATATACTACATAAACCATAATAACTGAACTTACCAATACCATGTAATCTATCGTCTAAATTAGCCATATTTTTATTCACATAATCTTCTCCCATTTTTTCCTTAATATGTTCAACCCCTTCGTTAAACATATCCACACTCATACTTTTGTTTTCATAAGTCATCAGATAGGCGCCAGTAATACTATTATAAATAAGAGAAGCGGCTGGACTAGAACTTCCACTATTCATCATACAATAAATAGGTGTCATTAAAAGTCTGGCTTCTGCCTGTGCACTAGTAGTTTGTACTAAATGAAGATTACCTTCGTCTCCATCAAAATCAGCATTATGACCTTCGGTAGAAGATAAGTGAACACCGATAGTCAATTTATCTTGAAATTTAGCTTCATAACCAAGCATACTGTGTCTGTGTAATGTAGGTTGACGATTAAAAATAAAATAATCCCCGTCTTCGGATTCTCTGTCTATTCTATCACCGATAGTCAATTTATCCATATGTTTATTAATATCAAATTTTAATTTTCTACCAGCTAAATTACCTTTCTTAGGACAAAAGTATTTAATTTTACCTTTCTCGGCTAATTTTTTAATTCTTTCTATATTGTAAATAGTAATATTTTCAGGCATAGTAATTTTTTTCATACCATTCGGTACAGCCAGAGAACCAAATTTAATATCATTATTTGGCCCCAGTACAGTTCGACCAGTATAATCACAACGTTTACCCATCAAATTACCTCTGATTAGTCCCTCTTTATGAGTAATCAAATCAGTGATAGATTTAATAGGCTCTTTCTGAGCCAAAGTATATTCCTTAGAATTATTCTTTATTAGAAAAGAATAAAATTTCAGGATATCAGAATAACAATTTTCTTTGTCATCTCTATCTTCATATTGCAACGATTCTAAATTCTTTAAAAGAATATCTTTGTAGGCAAAAGTCAGGGGATGATCTTTGCGATCTTTGGTACCTGTTTCATTATAAGGACGGTCATTTAGAGGAATGACAGGAATATAATCAATAATAAAATTACGGGGATGATTAATATTAAAACCTAAAATTTTAGCATCTTTATCACTAATGAAATCTAATTTCTTTTTAATTGCTTCTACACTCATAAAAAAATCTTCTTCTTTTTTACCTTTCTTAATGAAATAAGGAACATCGCGAGGCCAATGATCGCCTTCGCTATTCTTCATATCTTTATAGACAGGTTGTATAGAACAAGCCGGATTGCTGCATTCTTTAATTTTTTTACTGGCTTCGACAATAGCTCTTAATTTCTTAGTACCACTCAGTAAATTAATACCTTTTTCTACTATGATACTATCTGTAATTAATAATTTATTGCAAGTATGACAAATACAATTAAGTACTTGTATAACTGTTGCTCTAAAAAAAGGATGAATAATATCAACAGGCAATTCCATCATGGCTAAGTGCCCAGTACATTCGTCGTTAGTTTTTTCACAAGTAGTACATAATTGATAATTTTCAATGGTACCCATGCGCGGGTCCTCCAATGATCCAGTATTATCAACAGCGCCATTTATATTGGTTATCTTACAGACAGATTGTCTCTTTAATATTTCCTTTTCAAAAACTGAAAAACTTATACCTTTCACCTCAGCTAAAGATATATCTTGGTCGGCGATAAAATTTTCTATATTTTTTAATATCTTTTCTACTGTATTTACATGTTTATTTAAAGGTCTTTTTCGCGGACCAGAGGCCGCGCCTTCGACCTTTTTCTTGCGATTAAATTTAGCAGCTAAAGACATTTTATATATTCTGGTTTTTTAAATTGTCAATTTTTAATAATATAATAACAAAAAATATATAAAATGTCAAAGGTATACCTTTTTTATCAAAATAATATTTTAAAAGGTATATTTGAGGATATTAAACAACTTAAACAAAAAACATTTCATTATATTTTAAATTATTATGTGGAGAAAAAAATATACAAAGACAAACTGGAAGCAGGCAGTAAATTAAAACAAAAAATAATAAACTTTTATAAAGATAATATTAATTTTTTGGAAGCTAATAATATTGTATGGTCTATATTAACCGTAGATACCAATCAAATAGAAGATAATATTAAAAATAATGGTTATAGAACAAGTTATACTAAGTTAAAAATTAAGGGTAAAAAATGTAATAAAAAAGATTTATACAGAGACTTAGCTTATTTAGATTTAACGTCTTTATATAGTAAATGAAAATAATATATTATTTTCATTTTAAAATGGATAAAATATTAACTTTGATTGACCAAAATAATGTCACTTTTTTACAAAATCCTTGTAATAAGGAAATCCAAGATATTATACAAACTTTGCATAAACAAGAAAAACCTGTCATTATTTTTACTTCTATTAATCAAGAGAGTTTGATGGGTTTACATGCTCAATTAAATTATAATAATATTGAGAATCAGTTATTAATAAAAGAAGAAAATATAAATTATAAATTACATAAAGAAATTATACTTTGTGATAAAGAAATATTATTTAAACTCTATAACAAAGATAGTAATTTGGCTGATATTATCATCTTTAATGACAGTGAGGTAGACAATGTTTATTATAATTTGTTATGGCAAATGTGGAAAAAAAATAAAAATATTAGGCTTCCAAGATTAGTATTAATAAGTCATGATTTTACTCTTACTAATTATCCTATGGAAAATACCATTACCAATACCTATAATTTTAACAATAAAATATCTAAAATAGAATATAGTGATAATAATTATCCCCGTAACAATAGAAAAATTATAGACGGTATTCTTGATAAAAATAGATTAGAAAATAATGAAATTTATCAAGAATTAGTAATTGTTCCTCATAAACGTTTCATACCAGAGACATTAAAAAAATTAAGAGAAAAATATAAAAGTTACGAAATTTATAGTTTCGATGAGAATATTTACCAAAGTCATAATGCTAAAATATTTTCTCCTCCAAATAAACATCGCATAATAGTAGGTTTATCGCAGGTATGTTCTTTGCTTAATTTCAAAAATTTATATTATATTTATGACAGTTGTCAGATGTCTATTAATTTTTATGGCAATAGTCATGTATTTAATGTCTCTAAAAAAACAGCTAATAATATCGCCAGAGAAGCTAAAAAGAAGACCTACCGTATCTGTACACAGGAATATTTTGATAGCTTTAATCTAGTGGAAAGAATATACACAAACAAAGATAATATCGCCCAGTTAATATTAAGCGCTTATTGTCAAGATAGAGATATAAGCATAGTTCATGAAGAAGAAAATATTAAATTTTTAGAGCGCATCAATTTAATAAAGGCTGGTAAAGTAACTAAAAGAGCCAATGTAATACAGCAATCCCCTTTGGGAGTAAGAGCTAGTAATTTTATTTGTGATTGGGAGAAGAAAAAATTACCCTTGTTTCCGGCTTTAATTTTAGCTGTTATATTAGACCAATGTAAGAACAATTTGCTGTATACCCCTACTGTCGAAAATGACAAAAATGACACAAAAATGACAAAATGGCGTAGAAATGACAAAATCATAACAATTTATATGGATATTTTCCTTTCTTTTTTCTCTACTTTTAAAGACATAGAGACGACTGAAGATAAAATCCATGTTTGGTGCCAAGAAAATTTTATACACACAGTTACCTTTAAATTTTTAATCACTAAATTGAAAGAAACTATAAATTATTTCCGAAATTTATATGATTTTGAATTAGCTCTATATAAAAGTGAAAATGTTATCGACAAAGCAATGCCATTAATATGCTTCAATTACAGTGAAAAACTATATAAAAGTCATGATAAAATAAATCATATTTATCATGATAATAAAGGGAATAGTGCAGTATTAGATAAGAAAAGATTTGACAATGGTCATTTTTTCTTCCCAGAAAAATTTATCAGTTTGTATGAAATTAATAATAATAACGGACATAATATTGTTTTATTTTATATCATTATAGAAGATTAAACTTGCGTAATTTTATCAATACTGTTAATATCTTCAAAGGTTATATTTTTCAACTTCCTTACTATTTTCTTTTTCTTCTTACTCATACAAAAACACAATTTAGAAGTATAGATATCAATATTATTCCAAATATCTATAATATCATCTATAATATCGAATATATTACTTATATCTAATTTTTCTATAATATTTTTAATTACATCAAATAACTCTGATGTAATTAATCCGTCCATTTTTAATTTATCTATAAGATATGTCATTAGGTCTACTGCTAAATGTTTTTTGTAATCTGAACTTATTCTTAGGTAACTTTTCTTCAAACGTTGACAAGCTTCTTCTACTACTTCACAGCTTAATTCTAAAAATCCAACATAACTTTTGATATTTTTTATATGCTCTGGTTGTAAATTATATATTATTTTCAAAGCTAAATCTTTGACAGGTTCCATTTTTATAAAAACAAATTTTTAAATTCTTTATTAGATTTAGGACTATTACAGTTTATCCAGTCGTTTATCATACAATCAATGCGATGTAATAAATCAAAAGTATCATGGCTATAATAATTATATATTGTATTATTCTCTTTATATGTAATACAATTACCGTCAATAACGATATTTCCTTTTCCTCTAAATTGACTTCCTTCTAAAAAAATAATTATTTGATCACCTATTTGTTTTATTTCAAAATCTTCGTCATTATCAGAGGTAATAATGTCAGAAATCTCGTCAAATAACATTTTTATAATATTAATATAATATTATAAAATCATTTTTTATTTAATCCATATAAATATATTTCTTTTTATATTTCTAGATAAAGTCCAACTAATAGAACCTTGATAACTCAAAGAAGTATTTTTCTTTATAAAAGCCATTGTGTCTTTTACATAAGTAGGATAGGTATTATTATCACTTATATAGAGGGCCAAATGGCCTTTTTTGGTCAAGGCTAATTCGCTAGTTAATATCAGGGGATATAAAAATTTTTCCTTCCAATCTTTTAATTTAGGATAGGCATGATGACTTTGCGTAGAAGCACTGTCATAATCTTCCAGATCAAAAAAAGGAGGACTAGTAAAAACTAAATCATAAAAATTAGTTTTTACCTTAGCTTTTTCAAAAGGTTTAGGAGTAATCTTATATTTTTTTTCTTCACCGGGAGCAAAAAAATCAATCATTTCGTCGTAATTTTCTTGCATATTGGTATTGGGGTCAAAACCTTGATAATCACAACCATATGCCATAGCTGCTATTAAACGATCGCCCCAACCAGCACTAGGATCTAACCAATTTTTTACTTTAAAAGTTTTCAATACTTCCATAGCCATAACAATAGGGAAATTAGAACATTCTTTGGTACGTTTCCATATATAGTAATCAATATCTTGATATTTGGGTTTGGATCCACAATCTGCTAAAATTTTTTCTTTATTTTGTTGATACCAATCATAGACGCTAATATGGCCATTGAATTGACATTTAATTCTTTTATCTTCTGAGAAATAATCTGTAATTCTTAATAGATCATATTCTCTACTAAAATCTAACATATAATGATTAAAAAATTTATTACTATTTGATGGTTTAGACCGGGGTTGATATTTCTTTAATTTATTAAAATCTTTTTCAATATTATCATCATTTTTTGAATAAATATAATAAGGAAATATAACTTGTTTTAAATTAACCACAGCCATGATTTTTAATTTAGCTATTAAATTAAAAAATCAATTTTTAAATACTAGATAGAAAAATATTACCAGTAATATTAACCATAATAAGTATACAATATTATCGTCATTTTTTTCTGGTTGCGAGTAAATATATCTTTTTAAATTTTCAATATATATAGTTTTGTACTTATTGTTATTAATATTTTTATATTCTATTTTTAATTTGTTAAATCCAGCTTTTTCTAAAAATTTTAAACTATCAATATTTAAATTTTTAGGTTGGCCAGTAAAATATAAGACCGCATATGTATTTTCATCAGTAGTATCTTCTTGTTTAGTTAAAGGAAAAATCTTATTATATTTATTATCATAAACAAATGGTATATCTGATATTTTATTTGCACTCATAGGACAAGCGCCTTTGTCTCCTGTGCATCCTATTAATAATTGCGCTAAACTACCTGGAAGTGTAGTATCATTCTCATCTAGATGTTTTGAAATTTCTTTTTGTAATGCTTCGTAGGTAAGTTCTCCGTTACTCACTGCCTCTTTTATGGTAACTAAATATTCATTAAGTTCTGCTGATACTTCCCCAAAACTTTTATCTTTATTAGTATCAGACAAAAGTTTAGATATTGCATCTGAAAAATTAATAGTTATATCATTCATTTTAATATTTTATTTCTTTTTGAATTTAGGTAAATTATTAGAAGGACCTATATCTCTTACATTGTTGAGTAAATCAATATAAAATGATCTAAATTTATCATCTTTGAAAGGATATTCGTCCCCGTTTAATTTTAAATCCAATTGTTCGTTGGTAATAAATGTTTCGTAAGGTGTTAACTGTTCTCTAACTTCGTCTTGTTTCAAACAATAAGTATTATTTTTAGTTTCTGCTGCGATTGTTTCTATATTTCTATATTTTTTTATCAACATCAACGAATTAACAGGTCCAATACGATCCATTCTATCATTAAAATCGGTCCCTAATAAAATACAAAAATCTCTAAATTCTCTATGATTAAGACCAAGATCTCTTAAAATATTTAGTGTAAAAACGCCTTTAATATTAATAGTTCCTCCTATATTTTCAAAACCTTTGACAACCACCGGAGCGCCCAAAGGATAGGTATCAGTGTCACTAGACCATACCGCAGCTACCTTTAATTCCACCCCTAAGGAAGAAGCTAAATTCTCAGCTTCATCATCTGCAACAATACTAGGTATCCCTATGGTAGTGGCAAAATTTTTGATATTTTCAATATTATCAAAACTAAAATAAGGAGTAAGCATCAATAGTTTTTTATATTCTTTTAACATACTTTCATCTCTGGCCAAAATAGGTAATTTCAAAAGTTCTTCGCGTAGACCTAATTTTTTCCTTTTATATTCGTCCCTTATTTTTCTTCTTTCAACCTTTGTAACTAATTTATTATCTTTACTAACACCGTCCCATATCCATACAGGTGTAATTTTATAATTCATTAATTTATTGTTAAATTTAATCCATTCTAATAACATACCTTCGTACATACTTTCCTGAGTAATATCTTCTAATATATCTTTTTGTCTTTCTATCAAATTTTTATTAACTATACTAATATAACTAAAAATCCAATTTAATCCATCGATAGCGATACGATAGCCTCCGAATTTTCCAAGAGGTATCTTGAAAAAACAATTAACATTTTTGTCTTTTAAAAACTTGTTTAAATTTTGGATACCCATCTTTTTATATTACTTGGCTACTTTAATAATCATTTTTTCTTTTAACTTACTAAAATGAATAAGGTATATGTTATCGAAAAAAAATATTTAAAAACTCTTTATTTGATAGAGGAAGATATTATATTAGAAGAAATAAGTGATAATTGTTCTTTATATAATGATATTGTTAAAATTTATAGTAATGATGAATTAAATTTAGAAGAATCGGAATTATATCATCCTTTTAGAATAATAGCCAGTGATAAAGATTTTAAAAAAGCTGCTAGAAAAATGCAATGTAAATATATAGAAAATATTACTAAATTTAAAAATATTACTTCGGTGGTTGAAAAGAAAAACAATAATAATTATATTGTTTTTTATAGTAATAGTCTCCCTCTTTATATTAAAAACTTTGATAAAACAAGACTATTGACTCATTTAAATAGTTTTAAAGAGAATGATAAATATTACGGCAAGGGCAAAACCACCGAAGTTAAACTAAGAACAGCTGGTAGTAATTTTAAATCTTTGTCCGAAATTCATTATGGTCAAGAAGATCTAGACAAAGAGACTAAAAAAGATATTGATAAAAAAGATATTATTAGTGACTGTGATTTAAATAAATATTTAAATATTAAAGAAAAAGACGGTTATTATCAATATAATGATTTAGAAGATATTAAAAATATATTAAGAGTAGAAAATAATCTTTTACCTACTCATAAATTATTAAAAACAGATAAATTTATATTATTAGATATTAACAATGAAACTGGACTTTTTAATAATATTAAAGATCATAATGAATCATTAGCTAATAATGAATTAGTTTACAGTGATAATGATATGCTAAAAGATAAGAGTAGACTTTTTTATTCGCAAGCACAAAAACATCATAAAAGTATATTTTCTGATCAAGAAGAAGCAGTCTGCTATTTCTTATCTTTTAAATTAAACGATAAAGAAGCTATTATGGTTAGCGAAAAGGACCAATGGATTGTTTTTCATAAAGATAAATTAGATACTTTAAACCAGACAGATTGTCGTGAAAAACTACTAACTATATTAAAAAATAAAAATATAGATATTGAAAATTTAACCACTCTTACTTTAAAACAATTAGCTAATTTATTTATTCATAATAATGAATTAATTTTGAGTGACGCTGATAATATTATATTTTTAGATCAAAATAATAAAAATTTACCTCTACATATAATCAGTAACAGTGGTATGCATCACCATGGTTATTATGATAATGGTATTTGGAAGGGAATGATAACAGATAAAAAAACCAGTATGATTTTACCTGATTTAGTAAATTTTACTTTTTCGCAAATTGATAATGAAGATCATGTAGAAGTAATGGTTGAATATGACGGACGACGTGTAATGATAAGTAACCATTTTTATGTTCCAGCCAATTACTATGATATGATGAATAAACAATTGAAAAAATTATTTATGTATGGATTAATGACAAATTATCACGATAACATTAAATGGGAAAAAGAAAATATCATGAATATAGAAAATATACATATGCCTGATTGGATAAAAGATGTATCTATTAATAAAGAGAAGGAGTTATTTAAATTTCTTTTACAAATTTAAATAATTAAAAATGGATACATCCGAGGTAAATCTAGATTATATTTTTGAAGCCAGACCATTGAAAGCTATTTTTTTAACCTTTGATGCACTGCTTATTTCTAGTATTTTTTTATTAATTGGTTTCGGTGCTTCTACTTTTATCAATCAACGATTAACCAAAGAATTAGATAGAAGTCAAAAAAAAATAGAAGTATTTTTTCAAATTTTAGCAGAAGGATTAACTACTATAATATTTGTCATGTTAGCACTTTATATGGTACCGAAACTACCTTCGTTAATACCTAATGTGACCCAAGATCATTTGTTACAGCGTGTTAAAGCCAAGGATTTTTTACTGACTTTTGCTATTGTTGCGTGTCAAACTAAATTTCAAGATAAGATTAGGTTTTTACTTAACGATGACGATGATGCCGATGAAATTGTCAACGAGGAAGTGCGGGCCGATTTCCGAGCTTGTCCTAACAATGATGCCGGTTTTGTCTGCGCTCCTTAATTACTTCATTTTTCTTTCGGCGTTTAAATTAAGCTTACGACTAGCATAACAATTATCTAAAATAAAATCTAATATTTTTAAGATATTAGTTTCATTAACTATGGCGTTGATTTTTTTCAAATAATCCATAATAATAATAGTCATAGCCGTGCTTTCAAAATCGTTATGAAATCCTCTCTTTTTATAGATAGCCTTTTTACTACCATTAATAGGATTAAAATAAAGTCCTTTGGCTCTAATATAACGATTAAAATAGGCATTCATTTTATCGTAAGTAGTAAGGTCCCAATCACGATAAGCCAAACCTTTTACCAACAGTCTGGTTTCGGCACTAGATGGTTTGGCAAAAATTTGTCTCAATACTGTGCCATCTAGATAAGTTTGGCTTTCTTTTTTAACTACATCCGGATAGGGTAATCTAAATTTAAGTAGGGCCAAAGCCGGTTTTAATTTTTCAACCCAATCTTGTTGCATTAACATATCAGATAAAACCAGTGCTTCGAATTTTTCTAAATCAGCTTGTTTACTCTCTTCGTCCCCCACAGATAAATTACGAATATCACTAATAAATAAAATTTCTTCGCCTTTTATCTGCCATTCTTTAATATCTTTTTCTTCAAAATAACGATTATTAATAATCACATTTTTTAGCTCATATAATCTTTTATCCCAACCTTCGCTAATATCAAAAAGATAATAAGTAAGAGTAGGGAATAATTTGGCCAAAACATAAATATGATGACCATGGGCGGCGCCTACATAAACTACATTTTTTACTACGGTAGTATCCATATAATAAATGATAGTTTGCATTTCACTTAATAATAATTTTAATTGTCCTATATGTAAATTATTCATTATACTTTCTTTATCAAAATCGGCTTTACCGTCGCCGTTGCCAAGAGTAAAAAGATTATTTTTATTGAAAAAGACATATTTGCCTTCCTCGAAATCACTTAAATTATTATCTACTTTTTTACTTTTACTATCAAGGTCGCTAAGCATACCTTTTCTAAAATCATAAGAAGCCATTGTTTTTTAAAAAAGGTATATAATTATTAATTCATTTTTTTGATATAATATATTTTTATCTAAAATGTCTAATAGTATTATAAGTTTTTTTAGTGGTCTATGTACCGGATATATCATTGTCTGTGTTATTAATCATGAATATAAAAAAAATTATTTAAAAAAATTAGATAATTTTGAAAAAAGAATAGAAAAACTAGAAGATTTCCGTTTTTCATTATACGAAAAGAATTTACTTTTGGGAGAAAAAAGAGAATGGGATGAGATAAGTAGCGAACTCAGTGATCATCTTAGCGAGACAGAGGAAATAGAAGAAGAAATTTGATAGTAATAATCCTTTTCTTCTTCATTTAAATTATCTATTTTGTTTTTTAATATTTTATCAAAAGGACAAATAAAATCATCTTTATTTTCACTTATATCTATCTTTTCTTCGAATTTAAAAATTAAACGACAATTTTTAATTTTTTCTTTTATTTCTGGCAAAGCTAAAATATTTTTAATATATTTTATATCATCTTCTATTATTATTCGCCATTCTATATCATCTTCTAAAACTAATTCTTTTAACTGATCTGCTTTAACTTTAATTGTTTTTTTCTTAATAACTGGTAGATATATTCTTTCTGTATTATAATCATTACTGTTTAATTTCAAGAGAAGCAATGATTTCTCTTCATTTTCTCCAAAATTAATTTGATAAGGAGTACCTGTATAGATAACATTTTCTTGTGGCATTTGATAAGAATGGATATGGCCAGAAAAAACAGGCGGATTTTCTAAAGACCACTTATCACCTATTTCTGATGTATGTGTTTTCATATTAACCCCGTAAAATTCCTGGTGGGCAAAAATGGCTCTTATATTAGACATATCAAAATCGACCGTATCCAATGCCTCTTGAAAGCGCCCTGCTTCCACATAGGGAACAAATATAAATTGTTTGAATTTTTTAACTTTATCTACGATTTGAATATTAGGATGATTTTTAAGTCCTACTAAACCATGTTCTTCGGTTAAAAATATTCTATTATTAATACGGTCATGATTACCAATTAATACAAAAGTATATTTGATTTTAGCTAAATCTTTAATAAAATTAGTAGCCTGACAAAGAGGCTGTAAATGTACCTTTTCATGAGTATGTAAAACATCACCTAAAATTACAATAAAGGCAATATTATCTTTTTCCCTTTCTACATACTTAATAGTTTCGCGCGCGAAAACATCTGTGTCGGCGCTATTATTAATTTTAAAGTGCGGATCGCCTATTAGTAAAACATTCATTTTTTATTAGATTAGCTTTAATAAAAAATCAAATTTTATATTCGTTCATTTTGGATTAATTTTATTTCTCCGCAAGCAATTCGCGAACCGGCATTACCGGTTAACATACTTTCTATATTTTTTTCTTCTTCTTCATAATGAGTATGACCCATATCATCTTCGCCTTCATGGATGACTAAACTACGGTTTATTACATTATCTTTTTCTCCTGGAAAAAGTGATATATTATCTACTTGGAAATAATGTTCGGCAATACCATCTTCGCTAACAATATTGAAACACAAATCACCGTTATGTTGACCATGTTTAACTCCGCTTAAATTATCTAAACTCCAAACAGGATCAACGCTAAAATGACCGCCTAATTGTTTGCAGCAATCTTTGACATCGCTACATTTTTTAATTTCTGACATGCTTTTTTCATGGATATGAAAACCATGAGCTCCTTCGGGTAAGCCTCTTAAATATACAGTGACTTTAACTTTTTCTTCTTTATCATGTTGATTAAAAAGAACAAATCCATCTAATGGTACTTCGGACATACTATATAAACTTTTTTTGTTGGGATGAAATAATACAATAGCCTTCATTTTAAAGATTAATTATTTTATTAGTTTAAAGTTTGCCACTGCTATCGGCTGATTTGCCACTGCTATCAGCCCATTTATCAGAAGATTTTCCCGAGCCAACCAGAGTGTCACTACTAGCATAAGCATCCTTAACAGAATGAGTTTTAGAAATAACAAAGACCCATAATAAAGTACCTCCTGCTATCAATACTAAAATTATTGCCCCAATTATGGCATATTTTTTAACAGATTCATTACTCATTTCGTCAGCAGACTTGGTGTCGCTTTTGTCTTTCATTTCTTCTACCTTTTGAAAAGTTTGTAGTTCTTCTTCTTTTAATTTTTGAACTCGTGATTTAAGAGGTTTTACTCGAGCCACCGGTAAGGGTTTCGGTGCCCCGATAAAGGCAGGATTAGGTGTAGCACTAATTTGTCTAGATTTGGTAAACCCCGGAGATATATTATTGTTATTATTTTGTCTTACAACAGATCTTCTTGGTGCACTAATTGGTTTAGCCGGCAGAGGCTGTTGATATATACTTTGATTAGTAGACATTTTATTTTAAATACAAATATATTTGTATTTAAAATGTATATTCTTTATTTTTTATATAGTTTTGCAGCCGGCGTGGCTGCCTTTTTTATTTTTCGTACAGATCTAGTAACATTATTACTTTTCATAATAATATTAGAAATATTTGTTTATTTGTTTTATTTGAATTTTAGAATGATATGGAATTTATATGAAAGAGCTCTATTTAATTTATTCTTCTTTTTTGGTTATTTTGCTTTCTTTTTACTTTATGAAGATTTTAATAATAACGATTATCAAAACTATAATAATAATATCAAGTAAAATGTATGTTTATTTATTCTATATATTTTTTATTCTCATAAGTATCATATTATTATTATTTTATAATTTTGCTTTTCATAAAGATGTGGATAAATATGAAATAAAAAATATATCAGCAGACCAATTAAATACTGGCGATGTAATGTTAATAGATTTTCAAAATATAAATAATTTTTTTATCACTACACTTTTCAGAGAAAATTTCATGCATCCAGGAATTGTATTAAAAGAAGAAGGCAATATATATATACTTGATTATATCGCTAGAAAAGGTTTACTCAAAAGAACTTTGACAGAATGGTTGGCTTATAATAGCGAGAGTATATTTACTATTAATAAATTACACTGTTCTGACGAAGATAGGAATATATTAGCTACTAAATTGGAAAATTTATACCAATTCTATAAACCTAAATTAACAGGGCCTACTGGATTTAGTTGGAAATGGAAAAGATTTTGGTGGCCCCAGAAAAATTATTTTAAGCCATATAATTTCCGAGACATGGTATGTTTGGAATTGATAGTACATTTTTTAATGGAAGCAGGTGTAGTTAAGAAAAAACGCAGTATTGAAAGTTTCTTGCCTCGTGATTTTGAAAAAATGCAAGGTTTTAGTTTAAACGATAAATTTTCCTTTAAAGAGACTTATCTAGTTAATAGTTTAATTTTTTAATTTTTACTAAAAATGGATAATATAAAGAATTTCTTCTTTTATAGCTTTGCATTCAGTACCGGTTTACTAATTTATACTATTGTTTTATTTTTAGGGTATATAATTTTTATGTCAGATAATAGTAGTGAAGACGAAGTTGTTTCGGGAGAATCTAGCAGTACTGCTAGTAAAGAAAAAATATCAGATATGGATGATTTGGATTGTTTAGAAGATGCTTAAAATGTCTATTATTAAAAAATGTCTATCCGGGATTTCTTAAAAGATTTAGAAAGATCTGATAGTAAAATTAAAAATTATTTTAATAATATTAATCTTTTGAAAAGTTCTTTATTAGAATTAGATAATGTTATTGGTATGGGTAAGGTAAAATCTCAAATTATTAAACAAATTAAAACTTATATAAGCACAAAAGCCAAGGGTATTTATAGGGAAAGTGATCGTAAACATTGTCTGTTATGTGGACCTCCGGGATGCGGTAAAACTACTGTGGGGAAAATATTGTGCAAAGTATGGGTAGCTATTGGTTTCATTGGTGGTAATAGCAGCGGCGTGCCTAAAAAAGTAGCTACTTTTAATAAAGCACAAGATGAATTAATCCGTAATCAACGACAAAATATAAGAGAATATAAAGATAAACTTAAAGTTGCTGTTAATACTATCAATAGTACTGGACGTGCTTCTAGTTTATGTAAACGCAGCGTTTCTAATTTAATTAAATTAAAAGACGGAAAAAGTAACTCTCATATAGATGAAATAATTAACGATATTTCTAATGCCAATATGATATTAGAAGATACACATAAAGTAACCCCTAGTTTGACAAAAGTTAAAACTAATAGTATGCAAGGTTTTGGTATCGAAACCGATGCTAGTTTGGTAGAAAGCAAAGAAAACACTGATTTGCCTTTCTATGTCTATAACCGTAACGATGTAGTTAGTCGATATGTCGGTGATACAGCTCATCGATGCACCAAGGCTATGACCGAGGCACTTGACGGAGTAGCTTATTTCGACGAAGCTTACAATCTTTGTAATAATTCCAATGGTTTTGGCGATTCTTATGGCCAGGAGGCTTTGACTACTATTAATCAGTTTATGGACGAACAAGCAGACAAACTTATTGTTGTTTTTGCTGGTTATAAGGAAGATATTTATAATAACTTATTTCAAACTCAGAAAGGTTTAGAAAGTCGTTTTACTAATAAATTCGAAATCGACAAATATAATTCGGATGAACTAACCAAAATTTTTATCCAAAGACTCCGTTATGCCGATTGGGTATTAGGAGAAACACCAGAATTACGTAAAATAATTAAAGATAATTTTGAATTATTTAAATTTCAAGGTCGTGATATGGATACACTTTCTATTTATACTAAAAATATTATGTCAGAAAAATTATATGATGATATTTTAGAAGGTAAAGTTGTGCCTAACCAAATTAATGATTTAGATGTTATCAGAAATGCTATCGAAATTTTTAAACAAAATACCATAGGTGGAGTAAAGAAAAACGAAAACGATTTACAAAAAATGGTTAATATGTTGAGGGCTTAGTTTTAAAATTAGAACCTCTACCGTGAATAGATAATAAAAGGGCAAACAATATCCAAGCTAAGAAAGGCACATAAATCATGATATAACCTTCGCTGAATTTAGTATCCTTTACTATTTTAGAATAGAATAATTGTACAAACAATATTAAGCCCAATATAAGGGTTAAGAATATAACATATAAGGCTAATTTAGTTAATCCTAAGCGATTATAAATAATTTGCCAGCTATACGTTAACACCAATATTCCTATTACTAACCCCAGGGTAAAATATTCTTCTTGTCTTTTACTTTCATAAAGTAAAAACCCAAACATAATATAAAGCGCGGTCCATACTACAAAAAAGACCCAACCCGGAGGCTGAAACCAAGCTCTATCTGGCTCTGTTTTAATTTTACCAGCAAAATAAGAAGTGATAAAAGACGCCAAAATAGGTACTGCTATCAAAACTCCGTCTGCCTTAGAAGTGTTGCTCATTTTTAAGGAAAAAGGTAAAAAATGAAAAATAAAAAAAATTATTTTATCATAACTATTATAGCACCGCATAAAAAACCTGACAAAAATGAATTTTGCTGCTGGGTATTATAATTATTTATTAACCGAAGTCGGAGCCAGAGAAATGGCCACAGAAAGAGAAATGGCCACAGAAAGGGCCAAAGTTGTATACGAGTTTCTTTTAGCAAATTTGCTAAAAGAAACTACCGAGGGTATTATAAAAATAATTAAACCCAAATTCTATTGTTTTAGATTACACTTTCTGAACGCTCCTCCTGACGGAGAGTTTAACGCGCTGAGATACTCAGCGGGGAAGATCATAGAGTGGAGGGATCCAAAGTCGACGACTCTGGAAATAGCCCTTTTTAAGGGCGAAGATCTAGTCTATGTAGATGATATAGGCTACGACGACGTCTGTATCTTTAATGACGAAAAAGATCTCTTGGAGGAGGTAAAAAGATTGCAATCAATCGTCATGAAACCGGTGTACGAAGCCGAAATCATATCACTTTTAGGTAAATGTGGCTTGCCAACAGAAATGTGCGAAGAGGTCTATGACCATGTATAAAAAACAACTTGGTACTTTTTAGTACCACCCTAATACTTTATTTATA
>Ga0070746_10000367_pt1 | contig 26897 bp, 20 predicted proteins | sample VirMetDEL_Mar_21_FD_77016 | JGI IMG/M metagenome (GOLD analysis project Ga0070746, IMG submission 77016) | Aqueous microbial communities from the Delaware River and Bay under freshwater to marine salinity gradient to study organic matter... | ecosystem: Environmental > Aquatic > Marine >...
CCTGCTTTTATTAATGCAGAAAGTAATGGGATTAGTATTAGAGGTGGTGCTACAGATACAGCAGGTAATAATATTAAGTTTAGATTATATACCTCTGAGCAAATGCGTTTAACCCCCACGGGGTTAGGTATAGGAACTACGAGTCCTGCTCATAAACTTGACGTAAGCGGTGATGTGCATTTAAACAACTTGCAACTAAGTGATTTTACAGGTGACATATACTTTGGTGTCAATAGTGCTAATAACAAGTTTAGTTACAATCAATGGTTAGCAAGTGCAAGTGGTGGTATGGTTATCAAGAATACCGCAAACGCATCAACAGGGCATATAGCGTTTGAAACCTCAACAGGTGAGGCTTTAAGAATTATACGGGGCGGGCAATTACTTTTAAACGCAACAACTACTTCTTTTAGTGATAAATTATACCTCAACGGAGATGCTTATGTAAACGGAGCATGGAGAGTAGGTACAAGTGGCACGTATGTAGGAAAACTATATAATACATCGGGGATATTAACTTTAGAGTCTGATAGTACACGAGACATACAATTCGGAAGTGTAACTAACGGAACTGCTATGTTTATCGAAGGTACTAACGGCAACGTAGGTATAGGTACTACAAGTCCAATTTATAAATTAGATGTAAATGGTGAAGTAAAAAGTGATGCTTATAGAATAGATTTATCTGCTACAACTCAAAGAGCAATATCATCTACAGGTACTGATAGCATACAGGTTGGTGACGCAGGAGTTAACGATATTAAATTTAAGAACGCTTCGGGTAATTCAGTTGTAATTGCCTCAACAGGAAGATTAGGTATTGGAACAACATCACCTGTTGCAAAATTAGATGTAGAGGGTCTTGTTATTGCAAGAAATAACGGATTTCAATTACGAGGCACAAGCCCAAGCACAACCACTTATACCTCAATAGAGCAAAACGGTACTGAAGGGGTATTTAGATTGTACAACGGCTCTAATTGGGGATTCATTGCAAGAGGTGTAGGCAATAATCCGTATATAGGCGCATATCAAAATGGTAGTTTGCGTATTAGGGGATTTGGTGCTTCTGATGGCAGTGATAATGCTGCTGATAAAGACCTCGCTATTTTCGATTTTGCAAACGAAAGAGTTGGTATTGGTACGCCAAATCCAACAGAAAAGTTGCATGTCGTAGGTAAGGGAGTTTTTGAATCTATTGATATTTTTAAAGTAGACACTACAGCGAACCCAAGATTAAGAGTAGGTAGATATAACGCTGAAACTTTAAATTTTGATGTCGATGACATGGTTGCGAGGATTTATCACAAACAAGACGAAACCGATTCAAGTGTACATAAATTAAATCTTACTGTTGATTCCGATTCAACAGGAGGCTCTGAAATAAATTTAGGCTTTAGAGACAACGATGGTAGCAATGAATCAACCAAACTTGCAATACTTTCATCAGGCAACGTAGGTATTGGTACTACAAGTCCAGAAGCTACAGCTTTACTTGATGTAGCTTCAACTACTAAAGGAGTGTTGTTTCCTCGAATGACAGCAGCACAACGAACAGCAATATCATCACCAGCAACAGGATTAATAGTCTATCAAACGGATTCAACAGAAGGTTTGTATATTTACAAATCAACAGGTTGGACACAAATAATTTAAAAACAAAAATGGCAAACACTTACACTTGGGATTGTAAAACAGTAGACACTTATCCCACCCACAACGAGCAGGCAGATGTAGTTTACAACGTACATTGGAGAGTAACAGGATCTGATGGTACAAATGAGACTACGCATATAGGAACTCAAACACTTGAAGTAGAAGATTTATCAAGTTTTACCGCATTTAACGAGGTTACTCATGCTAATGTAATTGAGTGGACTAAAGTCGCTTTAGGTGAAGAGAGAGTAACAGAGATACAAGAAGCGTTAGATGCAACACTTGTAGAGATGGCAACGCCTACTTCTGTCACTCGTGTTATTGAAGAGTAGTATATTTGTATAAAATTTAATACAATGGAAAAACTAACAGAAGAAGAACTAAAATCCTTACAGGAAAGCGTTGGGAAACTCAACGAGTTTAAAATAGCACTTGCAGATGCAACTACTCAGAAGCATCTACTCCAACTAGAAGTAATAAAGCACAGCGAAACCCTTTCTGGTGTTCAACGAGGTTTAGAATCAAAGTACGGAAACATATCTATTGATATACAGACGGGAGAGTACGAGTTACAGAAAGAAGAAACAGTTTAATTGTAACCGATTCATAATCAGAAGGCTGCATTTACGTGCAGCCTTTTTTTATATCTTTGTGTAATGAAAGCGAAGAAGAAAGACTCAAGATTAGCAAGAGCTGGGGTATCTGGTTTCAATAAACCTAAGCGCACTCCTAGTCATCCTAAAAAGTCTCACATCGTTGTAGCTAAGGTTGGAGATGTTATCAAAACCATTCGTTTTGGCGAACAAGGGGCAAGTACTGCTGGAAAGCCTAAAGCTGGAGAGTCCGATCGCATGAAGAAGAAACGTGCTTCTTTTAAAGCTCGTCATCGTAAAAACATTGCCAAAGGTAAGCTGTCTGCTGCATATTGGGCGAATAAGGTTAAGTGGTAATGACGGAATCAGACTTCAGACTAATTCTACTAAACGCAACAGCCTTTACAATATCTATGGCTCAAGTTGAGATGGCTCTCAAGCTAATGCTTCTAATCGTATCTATCGGATACACCTTACAACGCTGGTATCTTCTTCGGAAAGACAAGGCTAAAAAATGAAACTCTCGTTACTATCTAAGATATCTTTAGCAATAGCCATTGCTATTATGATATCTTTTTTCTCTTATCAAACGGCTTTAGTTATACAGTATACTAAACTTACTATGAAGTCTGTTTGGATAGGATGGGGAGCAGTAGTTTTATTTATGCCGTTCTTTTTCTTTGTGGTAGTAGAGTATATTAGAAAAGTTAGATATAAGTTTCAGTCTATAGACGATACGCTTTCTGCGATTAATCAGTCTAATGCCCTAGTAGAGTTTGATCCTGATGGTACAATACTTTCGTGTAACAATATATTTTGTCAAACAACAGGTTATTCCAAAGAAGAACTTGTAGGAAAATCACACAGGATGCTTTTACCTAATACTATTGATGTTGATGGATACAAAAAGTTTTGGTACGATTTAAAAAAAGGCAAGGTTAAAAGTGGTGAGTTCTTACGGATAAACAAAGAAGGTGAAGATTTTTGGATATACGGAAACTACAATCCTATTAAAAATCCATACGGAGAGGTTTATCGTGTGCTAAAGATTGCCTCTGATATTACAGACAAAAAACTCATTGAGCTTGAGGTAAGCAAAAAGAATGGGTATCTAGAACACGCTGCAAAGATTCTAAGGCACGATATGCATTCTGGAATCAATACATACATTCCTAGAGGATTAAACTCCTTAAAACGCAGATTAACACAACAAAAAATAATAGAGTTAAAAATATCAGCACCGCTTAAAATGATTCAAGAGGGGTTGATACACACACAAAAAGTATACAAGGGAGTCAAAGAGTTTACTAACCTTGTAAAGAATGATGCTCAACTAGAAAAGAACGTAGTAAACCTACGAGATATTCTGTTGAGTTACTTATCGTCAACGTCATACATTAAACAGGTAGAAGTAAAAGAACTAGTAGATTATAAAGTCAATGAGGCTTTGTTTTGTACTGCTGTAGACAACTTAATTAGAAACGGACTAAAGTATAATGATAACTCTACAAAGCGAGTTTCTATTTACATGGAAAAAGAAAATACTTTAGTAGTAGAAGACAACGGTAGGGGTATGTCTCAAGAAGATTTTGAGAGGTACTCTAAAGCTTACGCAAGAAAAGAAGACCAAGATGAAAACGGAAGCGGTCTTGGATTAAACATTTGTGTAGCAATCGTTGAAGAACACGGTTTTAAAATAACAGCAGAAAAATTAGAACAAGGAACAAAAATAAGAATACAACTATGATTGACTCTATATTATTAGTAGATGACGAAGACTTATTTCACTTAGTGTTTGAGGATGCGTGTAGCCTTCTTGACATGACACTAAGCTTACAAGCATTAAACTCTTCAGACGAAGCAGACCGCCTCTTTAAAAAGTGGTTTGAAGAAAGTCCCGCAACAGATAGACCAGAGTGTGTGTTTGTAGACCTTAACATTATAGGATCTAGCTTTGATGGTATTGAACTAATACGCAAAATCAACACCGACTATGGTAATGGTGTGGTGATAGGTATTATCTCCTCATCAGATGACAACCAAGAAATTGATAAAGCGAAAGCTGTAGGCGCACAGTTTTGGATTATTAAGTCTGACGAAATAGAGCCACGCCTAGAGGAGTTTGTAAAAGACTACGATGGCTACGTGGCTAGAACTGCTCCATTTAAAATCTATAAATGATAAATGGTAACGACACTATAAATGAAGCCTTACTAAAAGCAAAAGCTAAAAAGGTTTATTTAGAAGGAAACTTTGTAAAAATAATCAAAGGTTCTTTAGATAAAGATGTCGTTACATATATAGAGGAGTGCAAGACAAAAGATAGATTAGCTAGAAAGAAAAGGCTTGATGTCACTAAGCAAGTACAGGCTCAGAACAAAGAACTTGAAGAGGCAGCTACGGTAAACAAGGCTCTTGTTATAGAACTTCAGAATGAGAAAGATGAAGCAGAGAAACTAAGAGACGAGGCTGTTGAGGATTTAGACCTCATGCAGAAGCGTACGCAGTTTGAATTGATAGGTCTTATTGTAAAGGTAGCTTTAGTTATCATTATAGGTGTAGGGGTGCTAACTACAATTATGTATGTTACAGCTATGTTGGCTAACAAAGACACCACAATACTTGGAAACGCTTGGAGTAATTTGTTTGGTATACTGCTGACTAATAGCTTTAGTATTATAGGAACAATAATGGGAGTGAAGTATGCCACAGAAAAAAAATAGTTGGGCAGATAGCGTTAGAACTTGGGCAAGTGGCTATAAGGATAGCGTATCTGTTGATTACGATATGTCTCAGATGCGTTACATCTATGTACACAAAGACCATAAGGATAGTTGGAGAGGGGGCGTTGAAGACAAATCTAATTTAGCCACTGCTAATTGGCAGTATTCTATAGTTCCTACGTTTTTTGCTATTATGGTAGCACTTATCATATTTGCAATAATACTATATAGAGACAACAACAAGGCTTTAAATGAAAAAAGAAAAGATACAATTCTTGGGATGATGAAGAAAAAATAGAAGCGGTATAATTCGTAACTTCGTAGCTCGTTTTTGTTTAACCTATAAATATTTTCTAATGAGCGACAGCTTTGCAAATTTCGTAAACGAATTAGAATCAGCAGAACAACCAACCTGTAACATTGAAAACCCTGAAGATTGCGAAGCCTGTGGTAGCTAGATAAACCTTTAAACAGTCCTTATGAAAGCAAAGAAATCCAAAGTAAACGAAGCTGGAAATTATACAAAACCAGGAATGAGAAAGCGTTTGTTTGAAAGAATTAAGGCGGGAACAAAAGGAGGTAATGCAGGACAATGGTCAGCTCGTAAAGCACAGATGTTAGCACGTGAGTATAAAGCTAAAGGAGGCGGATATAAAAACTAATGGCACTAGGTAAATCACAACGTTCATTAAAGGAATGGACAAGGCAAAAGTGGAGAACTTCGGACGGAAGTAAGTCTGAAGGTAAGAAGCGTTATTTACCAGATGCAGCATGGAAGGCTTTGAGTCCTGCGGAAAGGGCAGCTACCAATAGAGCAAAAGCAAAGGGTGATAAAAGCGGTAAACAATTTGTACCGCAACCTAAGAATATTGCAAAAAAGGTTAAGAAGTATCGGTCATACGAAGAGGGGGGTAATGTTACCGACCCTCCTCGTAGACCTAATACTGCTAGTGTTTCGGATACCACAAACACATTGCAAGGACCAGGATCACAAGAGATATTAAGAAGGCAACGATTTAAAGAGTCTACCTTTAATCCTAAAGCAGTATCTCCTGCGGGGGCTAAAGGTTTGGGTCAGATTATGCCTAGTGTAAAAGCGGATGCTGTAAAGGCGGGTATAATAAAAAAGGAAGACAACTTGTTTGATCCTGCGGTAAACAAGAAGGTGCAGAATTGGTATATGGAAAATTTATACAACTCTTCATTTATCAATAAGCCTAATCAAGAGAATAAGGTGCGTTTAGCAAAGACATTGGCAGCGTACAATTGGGGGCGTGGTAATTTATCCAATTACCTCAATCAGCAAAAGAAACAAGGCACAGATATCTACAAGTCTTTAGATTGGTTGGATGGACTACCGCTAGAAACACGTGACTATGTGCAAAAAATACTTTTAAAAGAAAATCGTAAATTTGAAGATCAACTAAAAAAGGCATCTAAATGAAACCTGTAAAAAAATATATGGACGGAGGCGCTGGTCCAGGAAAAAAGCGTAAAGCGGTAAAAAGTAAAGCTTCAGCAGATTATTTAGCTAAAAAAGAAAAAAGCAAAAAAGAGAAAGAAGAAAACGCTTTACGTATACAGCGTGAGAGACGTGAAAAAATGGCTTTGAAAGCAGAAAAAGCAGGTGACTTTGAACGTGCAAGGCGTATTCGTTCTCAAGGAGAGACACAAAAAGATAAGGAAACTGAAAAACGTTTTTAAATAAAAAAGAGGGGCAAAAGCCCCTCTCTTTATTTTTCGTAGATGGTTATTCTTTTAAATTTAAACCCTCTACTACTTACATATTCGTAGGTGTCATCCTCTCGGACAACAAAGAGAAGCGATCCTTCTCTATCTACTTCAACGACATGGAGTTTGTTGATTCTTTTCTTTAGCGTATTGTAATCATCTTCTACAACAAACGCATCAAACAACTCACCATCTTCGGTGGCTATTTCTACTTTTTTGTAATCCAAGTCATTGATAACACTTGGTACACTTTGTGCGACTGCTTGACTCCCCAAGACCATCGCTAACATGAATAATACTCTTTTCATAATAATGGTTGATTAATACAAGCAAGTAATAATATTCACACGATATAAACAAATAATATTGTATGTTTTTTTATATTAAATTTGTAACGTATTTAAATTCAGTTAATTATGAGCGATATAGAAAGCGCTGCAAAACAGTTAGGGATAGACATTAGTGATGACCCTAGCACGTTTGATGCAACACCTACGGAGGAATCTACTCAAACAGTAGAAGATAACGTACAAGAACCTGTACAAGAAGAAGTATCTCAAGAAGTACAAGAAGAGGTACAAGAGCCTGTACAAGAAAATACTGCTACCGAACCTCAGCAAGAGGTGGAAGAGCAAAGTTCTTTAAATAACGATGAAGATTACGATGTCTCGGAGCAAGAGCTTAATGAGATGGCTGTTAGTATGGTAAGCGAAATGCTAGGATACGATGACATGACCATTGAGCAATTATCCGAACTAGTAAATAGAGAGCCAGAAGAGCCACAATTGCAAATTGATGAGAGGTTAAAACCTATTCTTGATTTCGTTGAGAAGACCGGTCGTTCTCCAGAAGATTGGTTTAGATACCAACAGCTGAATCCTTCCGAAATGGATGATTTATCAGCAGTGCGTCTATCCATTCAGAATGACTATCCCGACTTAACATCACAAGAGGTTGACCGCTTAATGAACCGTAAATATAAATTAGATTCAGAGCGCTTTGATGAAGATGAAATTGCGGATTCAACACTTCAATTGAAAATTGATGCTACGAAAGCTCGACAGGACATTTCTTCCCTACGTGAAGGCTACACTTTACCAGTGGAGACTACTACTGCCCAGGAAGAGATACAAAGTCCTTTTGATGAGAGTTGGTATACCAACATGCAACAAGAAACCTCAGCACTTGAGGCGGTTGAATTTAAATTGCCCAATGGCGAATCGTTCAATTATGGATTGCGTGATGAGTACCGCCAACAACTCATTGATAAAAACTCACGACTCGAAGAGTTCTTCGACCAATATGTGGAAGGCGATGGAGCGTGGAATATTGACAAGTTGAACATGCATCAAACAGTTGTAGACAACATAGACGAAATTGTCAAGAGTGTTTACCAACAAGGTTTGAGTGATGGGCAACGTAAGGTTGTAAGTAATGCGTCTAACGTACAAGCACAATCTCCGTCAAATACTCCACAGCAAGGTGGTCAAGATGCACAGATGGAGCGACTACTTAGAGAGTTGGGTGGTAATGGAAACGTAATGAATATTAAAGGTTTTTAAAAAAATAAAAAATGGCTTTTACATCAACCCCTACGGATTTTAGCCCTAGTTCTATTAAGAAACTTGATCCGGCTAAATACACATCCCTCTCTGATTATATCAATGAGGTGAACAAACCTGATAATCGTGACGCTTTAGTAAAGACGTACGGTAATCAAGGTATTACAGGCTTCCTACAAATGGTGGGAGCAACAAAATCTAGCGGTAGTGCTGATGAAGTACAGTACTGGGAAGAAACTAGACTACACGCTAAAGCGGTAGGTTCAACAAGTGCTTCAGGTGTTTGGACTTCAGGTACAAATGATGTATTACGTCCTAACGATGTGATATTGATTCCTGCTTCAGGTATTCGTGCTATTGCTGTACCAAGTGCAACAACATCCGGTTCATTAGACCTTGTTGATTTGGCTACTAATGATACTGTAAATTCTCTTACTAGTAGTTCATTTCCAATCGTTGGTAACTTGTTTGCTCAGGGATCTGACCAACAAACTAGCTACTTGGAGAGCAACGTTGTAAAGCGTACAAACCCTTATATGATTATCAAAGACATCTTTAAGGTAACAGGTTCTCAAGCAACTAACATTGGTTGGATTAACTTGGGTAACGGTGACTACCGTTGGTACGTAAAAGGTGAGCAAGATACTCGTCAGCGTTTCATGGACAAGCGTGAAATGATGATGTTGTTAGGTCAAAAATTCTTAGAGGATAACGACCCCAATACGGCAGGTATTCAAGCTGCAGTTACAGATATTTCTGGTTCAGAAGGTTACTTCTCTGCTATTGAAAATCGTGGTATGGTTCACACTGGTCTTATTGACACATTAGGTGAGCTTGACCTTATCGTTAAGCAGTTTGACAAGCAAGGTGCTGGTTCTGAGTACGCATTGTACGTAAACCGTGACCAAGACTTGGCTATTGATGATATGTTGGCTTCTGCTAACTTACTAGGGTCTACTGCTGTTCATGCTGATGGTTTAACAGGTGCTGGTTCTGCCGCTTACGGTGCGTTCAATAACAGTGCTGAAACTGCGATTAGCTTAGGGTTCAAATCATTCTCTCGTGGTGGATACACTTTCCACAAGCACGATTGGAAGTTGTTGAACGACCCTACATTGTTGGGTGATTCTGTTTTCAAAGGTGTTGCTATTCCAATGTCAACTGTAGTTGACCCACAAAGTGGAGATCGCAACCCATCTTTGGAGATGAACTTCAAGAACACTAACGGTTACTCTCGTGAAATGGAACACTGGATTACAGGTTCTTTCATGGGTGCTACTAACGACACTAAAGACGTTGCTCAGTTCAACTATCGTTCTGAGATGTGTTTGGTAACTCGTGCTGCAAACCGTCACATGCTTATCAAGTAATTGATACAACACATAGGGTAAGGGGCGTTGCCCCTTCCCTTTTTTTTTAATTTCATTTAATATTTAATAAAATGGCTACAAAGCGAAAAGTGGCTGGAGCAAGTACTGCTACCGCTACACCCCCTAAAAAAACTGCTACAACTCCTAAAGTAGTTTTCACTCCCAAAAGAAAAGAAGAAGAAGTTGGTCGTAAGGATCAAGTATATTCTATTGTTAAAAATGGAGGTATTTGGTTTAAACTAAGGCAAAACAATATTAGCATTTACGACTCTCAAAAAGATACAGTTCGTGAGATTAGATATTGTGAGAATGAACCTTCTGTATATGTTGATGAGCAGTCTTCTAATGGTATTCGTTCCCATATTGTTTTTCAAGAATCATTGTTGTCTGTTCCTAAAACGAAGCCTAACCTTCAAGATTATTTAGCCCTACATCCCGACAATGTAGCTAATGGAGGAAGTGTATTCACAATCATAGACACCGAGAGAAAAGCTACTGTAGAGCTAGACCAAGAGTTTTTGTTGCTTGATGCGGTAAGTATTGTGCGTGATAAATCTATTGACGAGTTGCTACCTATATGTATGTACTTGAATATTGATGTTAACCAGCGTAACAATGAAATCCGCAGAGAATTACTGCTAGAGGCTAAGGGCAATCCTAAAAACTTTATTGAGTTGATGGATAATCCGTATGTGCGTACTATGTCTGCGATAAAACAAGCGGTAGACTACAACATATTAAAAAGCAAAAATGACGGCATGTATTGGATGGATAGCGGTAGGTTGATTGTCACTACTCCTGTAGGTCAAGATACTGTTACTGTGATGACTCGTTTTTGCATGACGGAGAAGGGTTCGTCTGCATATGAAGATATAGTTCGTAGATTAGAAAAGATAGACTAACACGCTAACTAATTGATATTGAGGGGGTCGCAAATTGTGACCCCTTCTTTTTTGGTATATTTGTAGAAAATAAAACAACTACGATGGCAAGTGTAGAATCGGTATATTTTGCTTTAAAGGACTTGGCTAATAAGGATCAGCGTGGGTTTATTACACCGACTACTTTCAATCGTTTTGCACAGGTTGCACAACTCAACATATTTAATCGTCTATTTGTAGACGCTCGTAAGGATAAGGTTGCACGGCTTAGAAACATTGAAGGGGCAAGACCTTTGGGTAGCAAAAAGCAAATTAAGGAAGATTTATCTTTCTTTAGTAAAGACCAGCTTATATCTCAATCTAATGGTGTGTTTAGCAAACCAGATGATTTAGCACGTATTATATCTATGCGTACAGAGGGTAAATTTTTATATGGTAATAGCACGTCTAAAAATATTGATATCGTATATGATGAGGAGAAGTTACATTATATTTTAAATAGTTCTTTATCCGTGCCTACAGAAAGCCGTCCTATAGCAGTATTAGGTGATGATATAGAAGTTTTTCCTACAAGTATTAAAAAGATTAGGGTAAGGTATTACAAGTACCCTGAAGGTAAACTAGCAACAAACGGAACACGCACATCATTAACGCCACGATTTGGATACACTGTAGATAATGGTGTTGAGGGATACGATGCAAGTCTTAGTGTTGACTTTGAATTACCCGACCACTATGAGGCAGAACTTATTATGGAAATGGCTAAACTTATTGGTGTAAACCTTCGTGACGCTGATGTCTTCAACTATGCCACTAGTGAGCAACAAAGAAAAATGACTGAATAATGGCAAGAAACCTAATTCCTATAACGGATGTTGTAAATGATTTTGTCCTTAGTATCACGGATGATGATTACTCTAATGACGTTAGCGACACTTTGGTGCATAACTATGCGTTACGTGGTTTACGTGAGATGGGTTTTGACACCTTGCAGGTAGTTAAAAGTTTAAAGCTACCTGTAAATCAAGATTTAGGTACAGTAGAATTGCCCGATGATTTTGTAGACCTTGTAAAAGTGGGTATTGTAGGTTCTGATGGATTGGTGTATGTGTTTGGTCAAAATAAGAATATCAACTACAGCCAAAAGTATAAGACGGATGCAGCGGGTAACAATATAGATAGCGATAGCGATGGTGTATTTGATAGAGTAAATTCTAAAGAGAAGCCTGAGTTTATTGCTGCGTACCGAGGGTATGAATCGTATGTATTTCAAAACTACCTTGACGAGAACACCTACGGCTCTTTGTATGGATTGGGTGGTGGTCACTACACCGGTGAGTACCGAATGAACCACGAGCAGAATCGTTTAGAAATCGCTTCTTCCGATAACTATAGTGAGGTTATTGTTGAGTACATTGCTGATGAGGCAAGGAGTGTAAACCCAAGCGTTCATATCTATGCGGAGAACGCATTACGCTCTTACATATACTACCGAGTAATTGAGCGGAAGAGTAGCGTTCCTTACAATGAAAAGATGAGAGCGAGACAAGAGTATTATAATGAGCGTAGACTTGCTAATGCTAGATTAAAATCCTTTAGCAAAGAAGAAGCTCTCAAGACTATTAGAAAGAACTTTAAGCTATCTCCTAAGCACTAACGCATGGCTATAGATAAGATTACTCCACGTCAGTTAAATAAAGATGATGACTACCTATTGGTAAAAACTAATGAGATGGTAGACGCTCTTAATGTGCGTATGAGTGAAGATGATGATGGAAACCGAGGTGTTGTTAAGAATATCAAAGGGAATACAGAACTCACTCTTAGCGGTACAGATGTGTTGCCTACTGGTACAAACCGAGTCATAGGATCGTGTTCTTTTAATCAAAAGGATTTAATCTTTTACTTTGTCTACAATTCAAACAACAATCATTGTATCTATCAAATAGACACTAGTGGTACGTCTACTAAAGTTATTGAAGGTTCATTCTTAGAGTTTAATAGCACTTACGTTATACATTCTAATGCTATTGAAGATGCTAATAAAGAGATACTGCTATATTGGTCGGATGGGGTAAATGAAATTAAAAAGATAAACATCAACAAGTGTTTAGATTCTAATATAACCTATCCTGCGGGAAGTAATGATGATGAAAAGCTATTGGAGATAACTGTTGCAAAGCAACCTCCTAGCAGTCCTGTTACTTATGAATATAGAACGGATGATACTATAGATTCTAATAGCGTGTATGAGCAGACGTTTCAGTTTGCTTATCAATACATATATCGTGATGGGGAGATAAGTGCATTGTCTCCTTATAGTACTATGGCATACAGTCCGTGGATGGCGAATAGGGCTAATACAAAACCACCGTATACCAATACCGATAATTATATTAGGCTGACTATGAAAACTTCTACTGCTGCGGTAGAGAAGGTTCGTTTGTTGGTACGTAATAACAATGTGGATACGTTTGCTTTAGTTAAGGATATAGATGTTACTACAGCGGGTACTGATGAGGTTTTTGATTTTTACAATGATGGATTATATCCATTGATTGCTACTAATGAATCGGACAAACCTTTCGATGCTGTTCCGAAGAATGCCCAGGCTATGACCATTAGCAACAACCGATTATTTCTCGGTAATTACACGGAAGGTTTTGACCATTATACACCTGCTAACACATCATTAAGTCCTCAATATTTAGAGACTCCTTATGTTATAAATGCAGTCATCACTCAACAGCTTGATGAAGAACACATAGAAATAGATTTTTCCGCACTACCACAAAATATAATTGGTAAGAGAAAGGTATTTATAAAGTTGCATTATGACTATAGTAGATTTGTTCTAACGAATGCGACAGGTTTGGGAACTATAACAGTAGTTGACGGCATATCAACTAAAGATTATGGTATTGACGAGGTGAATGTAATACCTAGTTCATTTGAATTTAACACAGAGGTATATCTGTCAAATGACAATTATAGTAGGAATGCATTCGGGTCATTAATAGCTACCACTATTTCTAATTTACCTAATGTTTCTGTAAATGCTTCATATGACCTTACTGATAGGTCAGGTTGGTTTATTGGTATAAATAGTAGTGGTTCGGTTGATTTTAAAGGAACACTAGATTTTGGTGTTTTTAATTCTACTTATACCAATGCAACAAATAAAATAAATGTAGAGGTTGGTGTTAAATCTTATAGTTTAAGGGCTGTAAATGTTGTAGACCCTAATTTTGGGTTTGATTCAGCCTCATTATTAGAGGATGATTTTACAACTAATCCCGATGGATTACAAGGGGGTATACAGTTGAATTTGAGTGATATTTCAGCACCTATAGATTCTAGTTTAACCTCTACTTTTAAAGCAAATGCCGACCATAGTTTTGGTCTAGTATACTATGATGATAGGGGTAGGGCTAGTGGAGTTCGAGATATAGGTTCTGTTCACGTAGCACCTTGGGGCGCAGCAGAACGAGAGGGCAACAACGGTACTGCTAGAGTAATTGTAGACATCAGTAGCGATGCTCCTAGTGATGCTACATCGTATTCTATAGTTTACGCTAAAAACAACAGGTATCTAAACTACCAGCAGTATTCTGTGATGGAGGCTATAAAAGCTACAAACGAAGATAATATTGATGTTGGTGCGAATGTTGGTAATGACAACATATATTTATCACTTGCTTCTGCACAGGGAAAGGAAGATTCTTACAATGCTTCTAAAGCTTCAGGGTTTAAGATAGAGGCATCACCAGGAGATAAGGTTAGGGTTGTGAGGTATTACGACCGAAATCAAGGCGCATATGTATATCCTGAAAATTACGAGTTTGAAGTTATTGGTATAAAAACTTACAATTTAAGTAACACGCCTTTTTATCTTGCTCATGAAACTTCTAATAATTCTAATGAAAAGAAAAAAGAGTATAGGGTAACTGGTGATTTTTTGGTTTTACGTAATGAGGACTATGCGGGATTTTCGCATTCTAATTTGACGGATGTAGAAACAACTAATACCGACTATTGGAATGCAGCGACAACTATTGAAGTCTATACTCCTTTAAAATCAACAGAAACAAAATTGTATTACGAGATAGGCTACAACCTTCCTATAAATTCAAGTAGAAAACATGTAGGTGAGGATGTTACCTCTGGAGATACGATACAAAAAACTATAACCAATCAAACTGCTACTACATTAACTATATCGGGTAGCGATTTACTACCAATAGTACCAGGAGATTCTATTCGTTTTAGTAGTGATCGTGACGCCCCATCTTATCAGGTGTCGGATATTCAGTATTTAGAAAGCGTAACGATTTTTTATTTTCAAGCAAACATTTTACCTCAAACTGCTCAAACCAGTATGTATTGGGAGTCTGCTGTCTCTAGGACAATCTTAAAAAATGGAGATGCCTATTTAGTACCAAGAGAATTAAGATACCATAGTAGAACTATAGCTTTAGATTTACAGGCTTTTGCTAATAAAGTATTTGAGAGCGTGTATGTAGAATCTTCTTCTATTAGCGATTATTTTGATTCTAATGTGTTTTCTTATGGTAAAACATACGCTATCATAGATAACGAAAAAGAAGTCACTAGAAAAGCTTCTGTGACCTATAGTGACCCATACAACCAATCATCTAAGCGTTTAACGTTATCAAACTTCACACCTGCTAATATTCCTTTCTACGATTTTGACGTGAGTAAAGGGGGTATATATGGGTTAGTGGATATGAAGAATTACATTATGGGTCTACAAGAGGATTCTGTAATGAAGATTCCTGTTAATGCTAATATAATAGATACTGCTAGTGGTAATAATATTCCTACAATATCTACTAATGTGTTATCCCGACCGATTGAGTATCAAGGTGTATTTGGTATTAATACGCAACGTGATGCATTCATATCTTTTGAAGGTGCAGTCTTTTTGGCGGACATCTATAGGGGTAAAATGTGGAAGGTGACTAATGAAGCGGTAGCAGAAATTAGCGACACTGGTATGTCTTCATATTTCAATAAAAAGTTTTCAGAACTCAAGCAGTATGAAAGTAGTACTAACAAGGTATTTATTAGGTTGGGATTTGATAGGGATAATAGTGAGTTGATAGTATCAGCAATAAAGTCATCAGGGTCTACCTTTACCGATGATTTTACTGTAGCGTACAACTTCCGTAGAGATTTATGGACTTCTTTCTATTCTTTTGTAGGAGAGGGGTATGCGGAACTTAATAATATCCTTTATTCTTTTAAAGATGGCAAAGCCTATTCTCATAATACTAATAGTAATCGTAACACCTTTTACGGTACTCTTTATAGTTCAAAGATTGAAATTGTTTCAAATCCGAATCCTTCGATGGTTAAAGTGTGGGAGTCCCTTAATATTGAGGGTGATTCTCCGTGGAGCTTTACAGCTTACACAACGGATCAAACGACTTCACAAGTCACGTCACTAACTCAAAAGGAGAGATTGTATTATGCTAACATACCTCGTGACACATCGTCATCAAGCACTAGTCAATTTATCACTTTAGGAGAAATAGTTGACATTGAACCTAACGATATTGTTGTTATTGATAATCCTATAAACAAAATTCCATTTAATATAGAAGATACCCTTTATTCAGAGGGTTCAAACACTAACGAGGTAATTACTGCTGTTACTGCTAAAAATAAAATAGTTACTGATGCAGCTGGAACATTAGCTATAGGAGATGTTTTAAGTGTAAAGAAAAACAGTGATTTAGAAGGAGATCAACTTAGAGATAGATATATTAGAATAGAACTTGAGAAGTCTACTACAGACCCTATAGAATTATATGCTATAGGTGTTGTTAATGATAGATCAAGACTACATAATGACTTAGTAAACTAAATCGTATTTTTGTAAAATGGCAGATAATAATAATATAATAGGACAAGCCGATTTTTTAGCACAAGGCGTAGGTGGTATTGCAGATTTAGGGTTAGGTATATACAATATTGTACAAGGCAGTAGAGCAGCGAAACAAGCAAAAGCTGATTTAGCTACTGCTATGGCTAACCGCCCCGACCTTTCGCCTAGCACGGCTTTCGCTGATGCGGAGCGTCAAGCATACTCTAAGAAGATGCTTAACATGCAACGACAAGCGTTACAAAGAAATCTTGCTTCAGGTATTCAAGCTGCGAGTGCCGACCCTCGTGTACTTGCAGCCTCTTTAACAGGAATGCAACGTGGTGCTGCACTAGGTGAGCAAGAGGCAATGCAGGCTCAAGCGCAACAACAAATGGAGGCAACACTTAGACGTGGACAAGCAGAACAAATGGCTACTCAAATGAAAGAGGCACGTAGCTTAGGTGATATTAACCGTGAATCTCAAAACTTAATGTCTGCTCGTCAAGCGATTGGTGCTGGTATAGGAGGTGTAGCTAGTGGTGTTGGAAGTGTTGCAGGATCTGTATATGGATTAAATCAATTAGGATTTTTTAAGAGAGAAAAGGGTGGAAGCATCCCTAAAACACCTGGTGAGTTCTCACATAAGACTAACCCTATTGATATCGTAAAAGACGGTGCTAAGGTAGGTGAGATGACCGGTGGTGAATACATCTTTAATCCAACACAAGTAGAAAAAATTAAGAGTCATGTATCTAGCGGTAATAAAGAAAACTTACACAAGTACATGAAGTCTCTTATCAAAAAATTTGAAAAGTAATGTCTACACCATTTCAAGCCATAACAACAGGTGATAAGTCTATTTCGGAAAGAGTATCTGCTCCATTACGTGCGGTAAAGTCGGATTTTCAACAAAGAAGAAAGACTGCTGAGGCTACCTATGATGTGTTAAATATTGATTACACAGGTCTACCTAATAATCAAGTTCAGATGGCACAGGCTTGGGGTGATTCGGTTCGTGAAAATCTTATTGAGGGGTATAGAACGAATAATCAAGACATGATTCGTGATGCCAAGCAACAAGGACGTGCTTTAACTTCATATATTACTGCTATGCAACAAGACTATACGATTGGTCGTAATAGTATTAAACGTGCTGAAGAAAAGCAGTATCAAGACTTATCAAACACTAAAGAAGAAATACAATCCGAGTTTAAAAATAGATACGAAGAAGAATTCACTTTTAATGTTGATGAGCGTGGATATCCTACTAACATTAGTATTCAGGGTCAAGAGGTTGGCGTTAATGAATTTGTAAACAATATGCGTGACAACCCATTTATGGTTGTTGATGCTGTAGATTTTGGTAGTGGGTACAATGCTTCTTCTATAGCGCAGCGTCATAGTAATGATGTTATTGTTTTAGGTAGTGAATCTCAAGTACGAGCAAAATCTGAGGAGTACGCTAGAAAAGACTTAGACAATCAAATGGTGTCTAATGAAGATTTAGCGGTACTATATGCTGTAAAGAACAAGCTAATTACTGATATTAATAATCCTAGTGAGGCGGATGTTGTTAAGATTCAAGAAATCGCTAGTGATCCTGAAAAAATAAAAGAGGCTGAAGATTTGTATGTAGCAGACTACACGAATTATTTAGTAAACACATACAACACTCAAGAGAAGGCACGTGCTAAACAAGAGCGTATCACTCAAGAGAGAGTTGCTGCACAGGGCATCCTTGCTCTTGATCCTGTTGTTAGAAGTGTTGGTGGTGAGAATGTTGCTATATACTACACGGATGTAGAGGGTGTCTCATTTGATATTAAGGGGAACGAACGTGTCGCAGCGGTAGGTGTTGATGCGGAAGGTGGTATTAAATATGTGCAAGTTGTTGTTAAAACTCCAGACACATATGGTGGATACACTTATGAGACTAAGCAATACGAAGGCGATACATTGACAGAGGAAGTTCAAGAGTTGGTTAAGAATCGTATTGAAATCAAAGCACCAAAACAGATTAACGGTTGGTCTAGATTTACCGATAAGGCTAAGAAAGCTATAAAGTCTGCTCCTAATGAATCTCAAGCTATTGATATTTTAAGTCAACCAGCAAATATTGAATACACACCACAGCAATTTACTCAAGGTTAAAAATCAAGTAGTTAGATTTCATTATCTTTGTGGGAAGTAAAATTCCTACAATGAACGAGAAGTACGAAGAATTAGCGTCACTTGCCGTAACCAACGGATACAGTCTAGAGCGTTTTCAAGAAATTTTAGCAAAAAGTAACTATTCTGAGTCTGATATTGCTTCGGCTTCGGAAATATATAACCTAAAAAAAAAAGGCACTACTCCATCCGAATCTCAAGGAGCGGAGGTTTCTACGGACTCTACTTCGTCTTCCGTGGGCGCAGGTTCTTCATCGGGTGTACCATCGGTCGCTACATCCCAAGGGGGTGATTACGCTTTAGGATTTCAACAACAAGAGATTTTAAGTAAGGTAGCAGACCTCACAATAGGCGCACCAACAGCACCTCTTCCTTATAGTACAATTAAGGAAGAAGAAGACTTCTATCGTTCTCAAAACGACAAAGAGGGAGCTATTGATGTAGCACGTAAAAGAAAGGAACTGCTAGATAATCTAAACAAAGAAACTAATGTCATATCTGGTGACGTTGTTCCTTTTCGTCAGTATACAGGAGTTGATGGTGGTAGGGGTTTTGCCACTCCTGATGCAATTTCAAAAAAGAAAGACGAGTTAAATAAGCAGTACACTAGTCTAACAGGGGATAAGAATAATCTCATTGATGAGGATGGTGCTATAAATGAAAAGTCAAAAGAAAATCTTGGTTTAGAATTTCAACGTGTTTCTTATGAGGTCTATGACGATGTCATGGACAAAGCCAAGCAACAAGCACAGGACTTTGAGGAACAAGACCCTTACATAGGTAATGTATACATAGGTTCTATGGTACAGTCTGTAGTTAATCAAGCAACTGCTTTAACATATACACTACAAGATATGTTTTTGCCAGAGGGGACTATGGACCAGGAATTCCAAGACCTTCGCTACGACCAACAAATAGAACATCTTGCAAACCTTTATAAACTAGGTGTTGAAGAAGACCGACTCCAAACGTCAGCTACTGAGGACTTATTTGTTCAAGATGAAGATGGTAACTTTAATATTGGAGACGGGTTCAAGAAGATTGGATTAGGTGTTGCTCAGACTATTCCACAAATAGCGTTTACTATTGCTGCCCCAGAGATAGCGCTCCCTGTTCTTGGAGCAACTTCTGCGGCTGGAACATGGGTAGATGTACGTGATAGAGCCGATCTTAGTACTGCTGATAAAATAAGTCTATCGGTTATTTCTGGTGCTGCAGAATATGCCTTTGAGCGTATAGGTATTGGTGAGATTCAAAAGGCACGTAAAGCAATAGGTCTTATAGACGAACTTCCTAAATCTACACGCATTGCTCGTGCTAAAGATTGGATTAGCCAAAGAAATAAAACTGCTGGAGCTTTTGTAAATAGTCGTGTAGGTGGTGCATTAGGTTCTGCTACGGCTGAGGGTCTTGAAGAACTCGGTGTAGAGATTACTAATCAAACGGCAGCGCATCTTATTGCTGGTGAAGAATTTAATCCTTACCAAATCTCTGATTCCTTTTTAATTGGTTTCGCAGCGGGGGGTGGTACAGCTACCGTGCCTGCTGCTCTTGCCGCAGGATATTCAGCTATTGGTTCAGCACCGCTATTAAAAGACCGTATACGCATCATTAATGATATTAAGAAGTTCAAAGACCTTGCAGCGAATCCAAACCTTTCTAAGGCGGAGCGTAAGGAATTAGAATTAGAATTAGAGCGTTCTAACCTAGAGCTTAAAGATTTAGTAGATAGAGAGCAAAAGTTCTACTCTTCAATGAATGAGCAAGACCAAATGGACATCTTATCATTGAACCAAAAGATTCGCCAAAAGATTGACCTACACTCTAAGATGCAATCTCAAGAGGGTAAGGATAAGATTATGCGTGAGGTTCAAGAGTTGCTTAATGAAAAACAAAGCATTGAAAAGGCGTATGGTGATCCTTTTTCTATCGTTGAGAATGAAGATGGCACAGTAGAGCGTAAACCTTACAAAGACCGTAAACGTGCTGAAAAGCTCAACAACATGCTTAATGATTTGGGTATTGGTCAAGTGGAGGATACCGATGAGTCTATAGAAGATTCTACTGTAGAGTTCACTCAAGATACAAATCTAGAAGGATTGGTAAATGATTTCTTAGGTGATATTACGGATGCACAATTAGAAAAATTTGGCACTAGCCGTACCGAGATTCGTCAAGCCTTGAGTGAGACTCGTGCGATGTTTAGTGCATTGAAGAGTATCAATCCAGACAGTAAAATTTTCATACACAAGACTGCTAAAGCTTTTGAGAATGCTACAGGTGAAAGTGCATTAGATGCATCGGGTATCTTCTTACCTAAAGAATCTAATAGAAACGAAATACACTTGTTTGCTCCTGCTCTTGCAGCGGGTACTGCTATCCATGAGATAGGTCATGAGATTGCAGGTCAGCTTGGTGGGGGTTTTGTTCAAGAATTTATGAAGGGAATGCAAGACGCTATCCAAGGAGATACTTTCTTGTCGGAGCGCTACGGATCATTCCTAAGAGGATATGTGCAAGAAGGTGCAGACCTATCGGAAATTCAAGAGGAGTTCTTCGCTGAATTTCTTCAAGACCTTGCTAGAGGTAATGTATCTATAAAGGTTGAGAAATCCTTACTAAACAAACTACGTGGTGCTATCAATAAGTATACAGGTAGCGATTTAAAAATTACTGACGAGCGTAGCACATTGATTGAGGCTATATCTCGTATAGGGGAGAAGATTGCTCGTGGTGAAGATATTCTTGATGACGCACTACTAGCTACTGTAGCATTGGAAGATGGTATGGGGGTAGCAGTCGTGAATGCTAATAATACGGATGTAGTAAATAAAAAGAAGAAGCGTCAAATCATTACTTCGGATGAGGTTGAAACTTATTCGTTTAAGGATGTAGTAAATCGTGTGAATGGGCGTGTACTTCTTATTACTTCCGATAACACCGGTGTAGGTAATATAGGCACGGACGAGTTGTATGGAGGACTGCTATACTCATTCCTACCAGAAAATGTTCGTGATGGTGTAGGCTTTGCTTCGGTAGATACTTCTTCTGTAAGCACGGTAATGAAGTTTGTGGAAGCTATTGGTTCGGAAGGTCAAGATGTAGCAGTATTTGTTATGCAACAAAGTCCTAGTGCTATGTTGGGTAACTACTATGGCATGAAATACTTCTTGGATGCAGTTTCTAAGAGTGTTTCTAAGGAGCAAACTAGAGAGGTATTAGATAATTTAAAATCATCAATCGTTGGAAAGAAAGATGTCATTGAGGCATTAAAGTCTGAATTACCTACTATAAATCAAATTCCAGAAAACCAAAGAGATAATATTGATTGGACTCAATACGGAAAGTGGAAAGGTAGGACTGCTAAGGATAAAGAAGCTTCACAAAAAATTTACAACGACTTTATAGAAATGATTGACTCTATTGATGAGTTAACCCCTGAAGTTATAACAGGGCTTATTGACGTTACTAGTTTTAAGTTTAGAAAGGCGTTGATGGAGTTCCTTATACCTACTGGATATGGTAAGGAAAAAGGTTCTTTTAGTTTTAAAGCTCCATATGCTAACAAGAAAGCTCCATTGATTAAACAAATATTAGCAGAGAAAGGATTCTCTCAGGCTGACTTCTTTATGAAGTACTCTCAGCCAGAGTTCGCAGAGCCTACTGAATTGTTAAATCAACTTAAAGAAGGTACGGAGGGAGATTGGGGATATATCTATTCTGGATTTATCACTAACAAGAACCTAGACTACGGAAAGAACTTCCAAGATAATTCTGGTATGATTCACCCACAGTTCAATGCTAAAATTCCTTCCACGGAAAACTTCTTGCTTGATTCGGGTTATCAAATTGATGACAAGTTTAAGAAGGTATTGAACTATAGAGACTCCGAGAAGAAACCTAACTACGCTCGTGTAAGTATTGCGGGTAGTATGTTTATGGGTACTAGAGGAGCGAAAGCACAAGCCGACACAGTAACTATGGCTAACGCCTTGTTATCTGGAGAGAAAGAAGGTTTAACTACTCAAAGCGTTATCAAGAATACTGCTAAGAAGCGTAAGCGTGTACAAGAAAATAAGGTTCAACCTTCTAAGGAAGGAACATGGTTTGTATCTCGTGACTTCGAAAGTGTAATGAATGAGTTTCCCGATCTTTATAAAGAATCTCTAGATGCTGATATAGATGAGGCTAAGTTCTTACAAGAACACGGAATAGAATTGTATCATGGAGGAGCAGCCTTTGTAGGTGGTAAAGTGGAAAAAGGGAAAGACTTCTCATTTTTTGCGTCTCCTTCTAAGCGTGAATCTGAATACTACTTTAAAGAATATAAAGAAGGGGAAGCAGCACTTACAAGATTTTTTGTTTCCAATCAAGATATAGCTGATGAAGCAACTGTTAGGTCGGTAATGAAAGAGTTAGGAATTACTCCTGAGAACAATACTGAGGTAGATGTTACCGAAGAAGGTATGTTGATGGAGTTGATTGACCCTAATTATGATAGCGAGTTTTATCAGATATCCGATGCGGATAGAAAACGTTTGTACAATGCGCTTTTAAAAAGAGGTGTCAAGGTTATTAAATTTCAAGACAATAGTGTTTTTGATAATTACGTAACCAACTACATAGTACTTGATCCTAGTGCTGATGCATACTTGAGTATTGAGGATATGGCTGAAGCAAAAGACATCAACCTTGACGCTTACATTGATACGGAGGCTAGTGGTACAGGTAACGAAACACAGGTAACTACCAATAATGGTACATACCAAAAGATGATTAACTACTTCAAGAGCATTGATAAAGGATTTAAGAAGAAAACTTTTGCTGATATCAATGGTGGTCTTGGTACATCCAATCAATTGAAGTATGAGAATGGCATTGAGAACTACCAAGTAATTGAGCCGTTCTACGATAGAAAGCGCTTCCCTGTTTACTCTATGACAATGGAAGATGCAGCGAAAGCGGTTACAATATTAGGACTTAGTGGGAAATCGCAGAGCATTAAAGTACCCCTATTAGATAAATTAGAAGTAAAGGATAAAATAATATCAAAAATTCCTAAAGAGAATGATGTGTTTTATCACGGAAGCACTAATATTTCTTGGGTGGCTACAGAAACTCCAAACACAATTGGGAACACCTCTAATGCAGAAAGCAAGTATTTATTCCTTGCCGAAAAACCAGAAACTGCTATAAACTATTCCATAGATAGTGTTAATGGTGTCAGCAGAATATCTTCAGAAAGTGGAATAGCATCTTATAAAATCAAGAAATCAGCGAAAATTTACAAGCTAACAAAAAAAGACATTGAAGGTGCGTTTACTATAAACAAGCTAGAAGCTATTTATGACAGCATTAAAGAGAAAGGGTTTGATGTTATAGTAAACACACTAGACGGAAACAATAGAATTATACTTAACAACAGTGTAATAGAATTAAAATCTATTAACTATAACCAAGATTCTATTAAATCATACGCTGAAAAATCAATAAAAAAACCACATACGATTTTAAATAACTTCGTTAAGAAGGGCGATAACTTTAGCAAGTTAGAGGAGTTGGTTAAGAGAGATATTCTACCTTCATCTAAGCTCAAGCCAGATTATGTAGAGCAAAACGGATACGACATCCCTAGCGAGAGTGTAGACTACGCTATGAGTAATGCCGTACTCAATGTAATACCTGGTGATATTCGTCAAGACGTTACATTGAATTTTGGTCGCTCATTAAAGGTGGGTGGTGTAGGTATCTTGTCTACACGTGGTACTGATGTGGCTACCAACAAATCTAACGTGAGCCTTAGTGAAGACCCGTTAGAATTCTACGTTGCTAGTAAGTATACCTATCAAAAAGGTTTTACTCCTAATGAACTTCAAGCTTATGTGCAAGATGTGTTAGGTCCAGACTTTGAAGTTGAGCGATACAACAAGCTCTCTGGTCCAGCAGTAGTCATTAAGCGTGTTGACAATAGCCAAGACTTGGAGTCTAAGTTTGTATTCCAAAAAGAAGGACTCAAGCCTAAGAAGCGTATGAGTCCTATGAAGGTTAGGATGATTTCTAACAACCTTTCTTTGGAAATGGAGCGTGGTCTAAAGCGTAAAGGATATAGTGTAGACAAAGTATATGATAGAAACTCTACAAGCACGATTAGCAACTATCAATATTTGATAGCACGTAAGGGGGCTTCGGATGTACGTCTATATGCTATTCGTGTGTCAGATCATAGTGAAGCGGGGTCAATGGAAATCTATGACCAACCGTTCAAGCGTGTAGATGAGATGAACCACGACCTCTTTAAACAATTTAAGAGAGACACAAATCTTAATTTTAGATTTACTACTGCACGAGTATTCAATGCATACGATTATCAATCTTATTCGCAGGTATTAAGAGCTTTTGAAAACCAAGGTTTAGGTTCTGCTTCTTCCATTAAAGGTCTTTGGAATAAGTTTTCTCGTAAGACGGCTATACAAAGCTTTATTGAGGCATACAATGCTATGCCTGAAGAAGGTCGTGATAAGGCATTTGAGAACATGATTTATGACCTCGGCTTTGACCGTGCTACGGCTAAGGAGTTTACCAAGCAAGTAGCTAACGAATCTACTAAAGAGGTTACTAGTCAAGAAGGGTTTGGTAGAGTTATTATGGCTAACATCTTCCAAGCTACCAAAAAGAATAACAATATACTGCTAGACAAATTCTTCGGGGATATTGAGGAGGCACTTCGTGCGGGTAAAGACCTACAAGAAGTGATGGATAAGTACAAAGAAGACATCTCCAAAGGTGCTACCAAAGAGGAGTTGAGTGTACGTATTGCTAAGACCATGAGAAAACTTGAAAAGTCTTGGATTGACCGACAAAGTAATGTTAAGCGTCTCATAGGAGAGGCTAATATGGAAGCGGTTGAAGATTTAGTAGTTACTCGTGCGGGTGCTGGGGCTTGGGCTAAAGTACAGTTCAATAAGTTTGAAAAAGAAATTTATGGTGGATTAACTACTGAAGAACTTGATGCATTAGATAAAATCATCTTTGCTATGCGTGTGATTCAAATTGATAGCAATTTTGATGCACGTGAGAAAAAACGTCCAGAACATCCATTAGGATTTACAAAGGAAAAGGCTGAGGCTTCGTTTAAGAGCCTTAAAATGGAATTAGGTACGGAAGTATTCGAAGCATTAGAAGAACGTGCTAACAAATACTTTGATGCTATGCGTGGTCTATTTAAAGAAGCTTATGATGCTGGTCTTGTTAGTCAAGGAGCATACGAGGCTTTAAGTAGTGATAACTACTCACCACGTAAGTTCTTAAATTTTGTTCTTAACCCAGAAGATGGAACTTTTAAAAATACAGATACTAATAGTAAAGAGTTTTTAAAAGAGTTAAAGAAAGGTTCAGAGGGTTCATTGATTATGGATTCTAGGTACTTACTTCAAGTACATACACGAAACACTCAAAACAAGATTTTCTACAATAGAATGGTTAGCAGTCTTGCTGAACAGTTGGGTGACCAAGACCTTGAGTGGATTAAGCCGTCTAACGTGAAAGATATTAATGTTGGAGAGCCTGTAGATTTATCTGAACCAGGAGAAGAGTCTTTCATGTTTCAACCTACGGAGGAAAAGATTATGCGTCCAGACCCTGGATACAAAAATCTATACTACTTTATGGGTGGTCAACTCAAAGCGTTGCAAATTAAAAGTGAGTATTACGATGAACTGCTAGACCTTGAGATATTAGCAAAAGGAAATCTTGAGCAGTCGTTAGATAAAACTTTAGGGGTGTTAAACTCTATCCTTCGTTTCAATGCAACCGGTGCAGGTAACCCATTGTTCTTTATGAAGGACTTCTTCCGTAACTGGTTGTATGCTATCTTCCGTAGTGATGTGTATGGTCGCTCAAGTTTCACAGTATCTTCCATTAGAATGATGCGTGACCTATATTCTGCAACTAAGGATAAAGTACTAGGTCGTGAAGACTATGTAGAGTTAGCAAAACATGGTGGTCTTATGGACTTCTTAGCAGTAGAGGCATCCCCTTTTAAAAATCTCATATACCGCAAAGGAGACACCATGGGATACATTAAGCGTGGTGTCAAGAAAACTACCGAAGGTCTTACTTATTTAAGTGAGACAACGGAAGTTGCTTTCCGTGTAGCTATATACAAACGTGACCTTAAACAACGTATTGAAGATTTCATTGCTGAGAATGGACATGAGCCAACACAAGATGACTTAGAGGCAATGAAGTTCTCTGCGGCACGAGCGTCACGTGAGATTCTTGACTTCTCACAAGGAGGAATAGCCTCTAAAAAAGTAGATAAGC
>Ga0070746_10000369_pt1 | contig 26866 bp, 30 predicted proteins | sample VirMetDEL_Mar_21_FD_77016 | JGI IMG/M metagenome (GOLD analysis project Ga0070746, IMG submission 77016) | Aqueous microbial communities from the Delaware River and Bay under freshwater to marine salinity gradient to study organic matter... | ecosystem: Environmental > Aquatic > Marine >...
GGGTTTATCTCTTCCTCGATATGCTCCATCTCTTCAATGATATGTTCATACAAAGCCTCTGCTTTATCCATATCAAATACCCAACCCTTCTGAGTAATCTCTGCATTTACTTTTGCAAAGTCATGCTCAAGGTTAAGTGCTTGAAGGAACATAGGGTTCTGCTTGATCAGCACTGATGCTTCTTTAGATAACCGTTGATACACCTTGGTATTTAGGTTAACGTCACGTATACAATACTTAAGCATTTCTTTACTGTAACAAGTCCAGTCTTCGTGATCACCTTTCGGATACTCAAAGAACTCACCCCAACCTTTAAGGCCATGCATATGACCCCTGTTGTACTTACATATCTGTGACATCAAGAAGGTATCCCAGAGTTTAGTCTTACTATCTGGTACCCAACCTGTTAGTTTCTTAAGCACAGGTAAATCAAAGGCTATGATGTTATGACCTGCTAGTATTGTTGCCCCTGACATTAACGATAGACCTTGATCCAGTGGTGGTAAGCTATCATCATAGTCAGAGAAGGAATGGACATCCCCTGTCTGAGTATCTTCTAGTACAAGACACCAGATCTTATCAGGGAATAGCCCATTAGTTTCTATATCAAATACATACTTGCTCATATTTAGTCCTCTCTGAGCAGTTTAAGGACTATGCTCAGGTCAATTAGTTTAGTATGTTATTTCACAAGCACCGCCTGCACATGCAGCTTCGGCACTTAGGTCAGTCTTATCTTCTACCTCTTGAACTCTAGTAAGATCAATACCAGTCAATGCATTCTCCATTAGACGGTAACGTTCTTCTGTGATGTCTTCGAATGGTGCTTGCACATAAGTACCACCATCGTATGGTAAGACAGAGATACCGTTGAAATGATAACGGTTCTTCCACATCCACTCACCTACCAGTTCCCACTCATCATCTTTGATAGAGATAGTACATGATACGTTGTGGCTGTTCTGACCTTCACGGTGACCTGGAGCCACCCACTCTGTGTTATACCGACCAACTCTGTTAAGTAGATTAATCGGACTTTCGTTACGAAGTATAGAACCTTCAGGTGCAGCTTGAGGTATCTCGATTACAGCTTGCTCTTCAGGTTTGAAATACTCGTCCTCCACCAACTCTGGGTGGTGCTCAGCGAAGTATCCATATAAGGCTTCATTCTTTCCGATACGTTGCCTACGAATGTAGTAATCGTTATGCCAAGCATGAATACCAGAACTGCTGCCCAGCACACAAGAACTAGTGCCGCTTGGCTTGACAGTAGTACAACGTGCAGCGCAGTTGATGCCCAATAGTTTAGCGACTCTTTCATTCTCTTTCTTTACCTCCTCAGCGGCTTCTTCTAAATCATATTCTAGCACAGTACCAGAACCAATACCAGTTTGACCTACACCGATAAGAGCTTCACGTTCACAAGTCTCTTGCCATTCAGGTCGTAGGTAATGGAAGTCTGTATACCCTGCTTGTAATGTGCCAATCAATGATGCAGCTCTTGCTCGTTCATTGAGATCCTTTTGGGATGTAATGTCAGATACATTCATCTCAGTTAGGTTACACATTTGATATGGACGTAGACCAATCTCACAACATGGGTTAGTACCCCAGTCTTTGTCGTTGGTAAGATAGATACCTGGCTCACCAGAACCTGATAGTCTTACACGTTCCCATAGTTTATCAAAGGATTCTTTAGTAATCTTGTGACGTAGTATTACAGCAGAGTTGTTTGCTCGTGCTCGTTGTGGGTTCTGTTCCCACCAAGAACCAGACTTACAACCTAGCATAGCAGAGTCATCCATAGAGAACAACGATATCATAGCAGCCCTACGGATACCACCAGTTAATACAGCGTCAGCAATGTAGCACATCATGTCATGTACTTCTAGTGTAGTAAGCTGACGTCCTACTGCTTGGTCAAAGATAGATCTCATATTGTGGATACAATCTTTAAGGGGCTGAGGACCTGGGGCTTTACCACCTGTAGTAATTAGCATGGCTCCCTTAGGTCTGATGTCACGGTAATCAAACTCTACATCCATCATGTTGTAGAAGTAAGATTCACATAGAACTTTTACTGCATCTGCCCAGCCCTCAATATTATCTGACACAAGGAACCTACGCTTACGTTTCTTAGGCCCTGCTACTTCAGGTAACTTACGAACATGATGACGTTGAACTGAGTAGCCTACCCCAGTACCGCCAAGTAATAAGAACATACTCTCAGCAAATGATTCGGTACTTTCAATAGGTAAGTATGCACAGTTGTAGATTCTATTGGGGGCTAGCTCGATAGGTGCACCACCAAACTGCAATGCTCTCATTGAAGGTAGGCATTTCTTTTCATACACCAGCTTGTATGCTTTTTCAATTTCTTTCTTCATCTTAGGGTACTTGCGTTGGTGCATCTCTTTGTTTCGAGTAACCAACTCATGCCAAGTTTCCCTGCGTTGCAACTCAGGTATGTACTTTGCGTACTTGCTGAATACAGTTATGTCTGATAAGATTTTATTTGATGTGTTCATTCTCTACCTTTCTTTAAATAGTTTCTGATTCTTGCAAGTGCACCGAAGTCATCCTTCAATCCACCTAATGTCCTGTTACACGAGTGGCATATCCAACCTCTAAACTTACTAGTCAAGTGGTCATGGTCTAATGCCCATGGTGATTTGTTCTTGCCGCCACAACCTCTAGCTTCTTCTGCGTTACGCAAACAGATTGGGCATTGATAATCCTCTGGTGGTTCTTCTACAGTTTCTCGTAATTCCTTTCGTACCTTTGCTATAGATCTTATGCAGAGCCTACAAGTTGTTTTACGATATCCCCTACCACTTTCCATAGGGAAATCTTCACAGCTTTTCTTTACTCCACACTTATTACAGGTCATGTATTCCATGTTATCTCCGACTAAGTTTGACAATCTCTGCGTCTCCCTTAGATACAAAATTAATAAAGCCTTTAGGCTCTTTAGATTTATACTCTGTTTTTTCTACATCGAGTAACGGTACAACCTCTCCCACAAGAGAGGCGTACCATTTATTGGGGTCGTCACATTTAATTATACGTAATGCTTTCATATCCAACCTAACTTAGTTGCGTTGTGAATTATAATCATAAAGCAGGTTATGATATGCACAACCCACCAGAAAGTTCTGATAGCTGCTACAATATCTGCTTGACTATCAGTCTCTCCCACCTTTTCGCCCAAAGATTTTGCCCAGATACGCCACCACTTTTTCATAACGAGTTACTCCTCTGAGCCATTCCTTTTGTACCTCATTTAGAAATACATTCGAGCTTAATAAAATGAATACTGCTACCGCAAGTATAACACCTACTTCAATAATATCTACTATCATAATTATTTACCTTTCTTTTTGGAGCCCGAAGGGCTCTTAGTTTTATCTTGTTTATCTTCCTTCTTGCCAAAGATTGCATCCCAATTGTTGGAGTAACTCTCTTGATTAGGGATAGGTCTTGGCGCTGAGCCTTTGCCTGCCATGTTATTCTCCAGTTAGTTGTTGGTCAATCAGTGTTGCATACCCTGCTATGTCATGCCAGCTATCAGCATAGTTAGGATCACCGTTAAGTATCCTACCTATCTTATGCACGATCATTTCTAAGGATTCTTTTTGTGAGTAGCTAAGCGTGTCCCAGTTGTCGGTGACTCTCATTATAGCTTTCATACTCTGAGATATCTCACCTTGAGATTCAAAGGAACCGTACCTTTTCTCACGTTGTTTTAAAGTATTGTTAGTGGATTGTTGTGTCATCTATATAATCATCCTCCAAACCTTGTACACAATCTAATAGGTATGCACATAGTTGGAATGCTTTGCTTTCTTCATCCACTATATCTATACCTTCTGCTTCAAACATAACTTTGACGTTTGCTAGGTCTTCGCTATCTTCGATTCTAATAACATATGACGGCATGTGCCTGTCCTCCGTTGTCGGTTGCTCAAAAAAGCATGTAAACGTTGTCGGTTGAGCAATAAAATAAGGGGCATAAAGCCCCTGATTAACCACCTGAAAGTCTATTAATCTCTGCCTGTAGTTCCTCATCAGTGAGGTCTGTATAGTCAAAGTTAGTGTTTACATTTTCAGATCGTTGTAGTTTAGGTTGTTCATACTCAGCTACTATTGAAGCAAGTCTTGCAGCTTCAACCATATCGTCAGTAGATATAGCTTTAATCATAGCGAGTTTCATAACAGTCAGACCTTTAGGTATACTTTCCATAAGACTGTCTGATAAATTGTTGACGAGAGCAAGAACATCTTTCATTTCTTCTTTCATCTTTTCATTTTTAATCCTAGCTTCAGTAGCTTTCTCTGTCATCATCGCCATATGTTCTTTATCATGACGTGGTTTTAGATTAGCTAATGAGTTAGGGTGTATCTTTTTCTTTCCTTTTGTTACATCATCTTGCGTATAAATTTTTTGGGCTTCTGACATTATCATCTCCGTTTCTAGGTAGTTCCCTATAAGGTACCTAATTACCTAGAATCTACGGAGAGCCCTCTGGTTTGACGTATAACAAAGAATAATCAAGGCCCTAGCTACCCCTTAGTGAGATAGCTAGAGCCCCTTAGGATGGATTTACTGGCGTTTATCTAGGTAATCTAGAACCATTAGTCCAATAAACCCTACTGAAATAAGAATAACAAACATCCTTTGCCTTAGTATTCTTATCCCCTTGGTAAATTAGTTTACATATTAAGACAGTAAACCATTATACCTTAGAACTCAGAGTCGTCAGCCTCTGTTCCTTCCACATCAAAGTCAACAGACCCAGTGTACTCAATTAGGTTTGTGATTTGAATTGCAGTCAAGATTGTGGAGACACCTTGACGACCAGCTACATCATACTCTCGTCGATATACTTTTACATTACCAACTGAGCCGTTACCAATCTTAATGGTAGCAGGTATAGCTTTCTTTTGACTGTCAACAATAGCAACAGGATCGTTTGCAGATCCATCTTTGCGTACAGCTTTACGCTTCAAGTTAACAGCGACTCTACTTGGGTCATCTTTGACGGGCTTAACTGTGCCGTACTGAGCGAGTTCTTCTGAACGATCAGAAGGTACAACGATCTGACATTCCCATTGCAGAGTACCGAAAGGTTCTGTAGGGTTGTCAGGGTCTACCTTAACATAGTTAAGAGTCACATCACGGATGATTGAAGTACCAAGATTTGCAGTCATAATAGTTTCCTGTTTAATTAAATAAGTTCTTTGAGTTGTACACTATGTTTAGTCCAGTCTCCAGACTCAACAATAGGTTGTGATTTGTAGCGATGACCTTGTAATGTATAGATCAAAGCTGTTCCATAATCAGTAGACACTTCCTCCCTGTCATAAAAGTTAGTGGCTTCATTGCCACTGTAACCTTCAAGTGTGTCTAGTTTTCGTAGTGTATCTTCACTCACCTCATAAACTTCTACAAGGATATGTGAGTCTCCACTACGGATGCCTGGGTAGCTACCAAGAGAGAACATCTCGTAGTCTGGTATCCATTGTGTCCCAATCATTTTAGATTCACCAAGGACTCGATGATTACCGAGCCCCTTTCTAAGTGAACCATATACAGCTACGTTACGCATAGTTCCTCCTAAGTATACACGTGGCATGGAGCAATAGTAATTGGTAAGCACCACTGCTCTTCTTCGCTATCATTATAACACAAGACTAGCTCACCGTCATCACCTACGACTTCATAGACAAAGAAGTAACCAGACCTACCATGATAGTCATCTTCCATCCAACGTTCGAGTGCATCTGACTTGCCACCGTTGTTCATAAATCTTCTTAGGCAAGTGTATAGATTATCTGTAAGGTATACTGTTTCACCTTCTTCAATATAATAATCATCAACATCGTATGGAACATTCAATGCTTCATCTAACTCCGTTAAAGATTGCAAGGCAAGTTGATCTGAAGTTAATACTTCATCATACCTTGGTATCTTTTTATTATCTATTAGAGCCTGAAGGGCTCCGGAGTATCTAGCTAACGTTGTGTTACCATTCAGTCCACATGCAGTGTTCACCTCTAATACAGTTGCTTCCTTCTTTCTTTCATTCCATATCACATCTACCGCACCGAAGTCTAACCCTAATACATTTACTGCATTAACTGCACTAGATATTACTGAAGGTGATGGCTTAACATCTGAGATTGTAAATACAAATCCGTTACTGTGGTTTCTGATTTGATAGTTCTCAGGTGTTGTACCATGTGGTACTGCCTTACGTTGTATAAGTATAGGTACATTCTTTACTACATGCACACGATACTCGTCACGCTTCTTCATGTATTTAGTATACAAAGGTGCATTGTATACAGCACTGCTTGCAGATACATCTTCCTTGTATCTTACAAGATCTAGCCCTTCACCTGAATGACCTTGCATTACATTACGAATAACAACATCATGCCCTTCATCGTACCACTGTCTAGCAATGCTTACATGTGTTGTCCAGTCAGGTATAGGTATCGGTAGTATTGAATCAGCATTATCTCTGTCGATAGTCTTGAAGAACTCTAGCTTATGAGATGCTAATCGAATCTTATGGGGTTTGTTAAATACTCTAGCTTGTCTAAATGAAGACAGATCTATAGTTGAGTTACCCCAGTTGATTAAAACTAAATCGTTTTTATCTGTAACAGATGAGCCTTCAAGTTTCATTCTCTTACAGTTTAAAGAATTAGCTAACAGTTTTGCAGATTCACTTCCAGATTTATAAGGTACTACTAATACTTGGCTCATTGTATTGTCTCCATACAGAAGTCATCGTCTGTTAAAAGATAAACATCTTTTTGTGATTGAAGTATCTCTTCTACTTCATCCTTCTTATCTAAGTTGTTTACATCCTCAGCTATTATTTCTTGCAACCAAGGTGTAGTTAAGATAAGTTCGTAAGTGCTTCCAGTCTTTACCATACTCTGAACTATACCTGTGTAGTACCCAGCTACTGCAGGTACAGGAGCTTGGAAGCATTTGATCTCCAAGTTCTGACCATCGGTAGTGATACCACCCATTGGCGTGGTTTGTTTGGAACCTGTCGGTATGCCTTCAGAATAAAATTCTACTTCATCACCAGTCTTTAAACCATAGTCCTTTAGTTTATTTAACGGATGACCTGGTGTCTTTTTTACATCGTTAGACCATTTGTTTTGATTCCAATTGTTGTAGTACACAGTCGTAGGTTTAACATACTTAGGTTGTATCTTTACCTTTCTGAAAGATGGTTTAAGACCTGTAGTATCTTCAACGTTAAAGGTAGCAAGCATACCTACAGGTAACTCTTCAATGGTATAGTCTATATCATTACGAGTTAGGATAGCTTCAAGCATATACCTTTCTGATGCATAATAAAATGTATCTCTGGTCTTATGCTTAGCAATCCACATAGGTCTCTCTTGATTACGAACAATATAAAACTCCATCTTATTATCGTTGTACCAAGTCAGAGCAAACGCACCTTTCAATACACTAATAACTTCTTCAGGGTTATCAGTCAGACCCATAGCATATGCAATGTTCTCACTGTCTACCTTAAAGTCTTTGTAATCTGGAAGTGTAGTCTGATCACCAAGTGTACCGTTGTGAGCTAGCGTTACATTACCGTAAGTAAACGGGTGAGCATTGATGTCATTCACTGCACCCTGAGTAGCATATCTGTTGTGACCTAGGAGAAAGTCACCGTATATATTACCAGCAATAGCAGAACCCTGCTTAAGTTGTAGGTAATCTGGAGCACTAACAGCACGTTTGTATGTTAAAACCTCGTTGTTTGCATCGTTGGTTGCTACACCTGTACTATGAGAACCACGAAGAGTATCTACAAATAGTAATTGTTGAAACACTTTTGCATCTTGGAAGTTGATATCGCCTATCACGCCAACTAATCCGCACATAATTTATCCTTTATCTTTGACAATTGTCTTGAGCCTATATTGTGATGCATGATGTTGGTTTGTACCTCTCTCATGCGTGATTGAAATAGAAGTTCTTCTGCTACCCACACACCCTCGAACAGTTTCATATTAGACAGTGACACATGTTCTTGGTTATCGTTTACAAGATCACCGAATACATACGTTAGCATAGCATTCGCACCGCTTACGCTAAGTATCTTAGGGATTCTGCTTATAGATTTGTTAGGATTTTGAACAAACTTCTTGAGTGCTAGTATATGATTAATCCAATTGGTTAGCACATAGCAATTGGAGGTGCCCCGATGGCCTCTGAACTCGATAGCCCCACGTTCCCTAAGGGAAAGTAAGTTTATCGCAGAGTACTTAGTCCATGATGGTTCCTGCAAAGAGTCAGGACCAGCTTCAAATATACGTAGTAGGTTTTGTATTTGATTCTGCCCACGATATAAAGACAGAGAGTATATACTTTCTTCTCTCTCTTGTCCACATATACTGAACAGATACGGTTCTACCATAGCATACAAAGTTACAAGGTCACACACAGAAGACCATAGCATATCTCTAGCATCCATGTGTACATGCACAGACGTACGGTAACCAAACGTACCTTGATTAGTCAAAGCTAATGCTAGCTTCTCTACTCTTTTCTGTGCACCAGATCCACCTATAGGTCCATCGAATACATACTCTACTCCGTTGTTACGAAGGGATCCATCGGGTATGCATCGCCATCCAGGTATTCTTGGAGGGTCCATAAGGTTTTCTACTTCTACCTCAACGCCTATCCTGGTGCCTGATATCAGGTTACCAAGACGGTTTGTCTCTGGTTCTTGAGGTCTAAGATTGTATCGAGATTGAATTGTGGAATCCATTTGGGACAATCCTCATTATCATTGGAATCAAGTGATCAACTTTGCAGGAGACTTCTATCCTGCCATCTTTAATCACACCTATTGGTCTACCCTTGTACGACAGCACAGGGTGTTCGACATCATACATAGAAGAGAATGCAAAGTGTGGAGAGATAGCTCGTGAAATCATTTCACCACTCACCACGGTTTCAAAGGCTTCTTCAAATGGACTGTAGGTTGGATTGAATAACTCTGATATCTCATTGTTACCTATATCTAACCTGTAATTAATGTTGTCGTTTACTACGAGATGTCTGATAATTCTCTTATCAAGAATCTTATGCTCAACATTACTCCATCTAAAACCTTTCTTCCATTGTCTTCTAGCTACACGTTCTACATACATAGTATGTTTGTTACTATTAATGAAACCTAGTTTAGGCCAGTCAAAGTTAATATCATTACTTGGATCGTCACTGTATAGTAACACACGATCACCGTTAACTTTATCTACACTAATAGCTAGAGCACCATCATCAGTTTCTATATTGGATACTCTACCAACATACCAGCCATCATCATCCCTGCTTTTAAACTGTAGGTATGTATCTGCGTAAGTTGCATAGAAGTCTCTTGGACTTATGTCCGACAGTATTAGTTCACCGTTTTTCATGTCATCTCCAAATTCAACTCCTGTATTATAGCTTTAGCATCATCAGTTTTACTACGATTAATAATCTTACTGATAGTTTTACCATCAGCAACTTCAAGCATCTGAGGTAGCATGTGTAGGTTTTGAGTAGCCCACATGGTTTTATCATACACCCATGACATCAACTCACTAGAGTTTAGCCAGAAGTTACTAAGGGTTCTGTACTCTACACCGTATTGCTTGTGGCGCATTGAGCCAGCCTTACCATAAAGCTTCCGTCTTAGTTTGTCGGTGTCAATTAAAAGAGATGGCAACCCAATAACGAAGTCCATCATCTTTACAAGGTCCTCATTGGTACCAATACTTGGGTTGTCATAGCCTACATGTATGTGCCCACCAGCAGTCCTAAGGGTATTACCTTCAGACTTTGGGGGTGGTACTGCCTTACCAGACCAAGCGTTTATATCGGGACTACAGCCAAACTCAAGGGCGTTAGGTCCATACTCTCTGAGTTGCTCTTGGGTGTAGGTGTAGCTTGGTATAATAATAGGCTGTAAGTTGTTACCTTCTAAGATGTTTCGTAGGTCAGCCATCACTGAGTCCATGTTGTGTATGAACTCCATCTTGGATTTAGCAGGATTGATATTAAACTCTGCAAGAACATTGTCCTCCTGTACACCACCGTCTTTGACAGGACGAGGACAAACTTTATTGCCACCGACATAACCGATAGCAGATGTAACAGAGCCAGTGGAATCCGCAACGAATACCTCAGGGTCTGCACCGATAGTTACATTTTCTAGACGCATACGTATACCTCATTACGCTTGTATTAGGTGAATGATCTCATTCATTTGATCGTCATCAATCCTTGTATTAAGATAACGCAAGGAACTACCACTGTTACCGTGCTTGCGTGTGTACTCATTACGAAGGATATCATTGTTAATAATTAACTGTAGGTTACCTGTGCTGTAACTCATACCAGGTTTCTTACAGAAGAATCTACCCAAAGCACTCTTGGATGTTGCACCATACCGCTCGTACTTGTTGACTGTAGATAGGTTAGGTTGCACACCAGAGTATAGGTCAGTATCAGGGTCATCGCACAACAATCTGTTGAGCATTAGCTTAGCACCCTTGTAACTAAAGTATGCTGGATAGATGATAGAACTCTCTTGATCAGTGCATGGGTTCATGTATTGCAACTGGTGACTAGGATCATCACCTTCCACGATCGAACCAGATGTCGTGTTGTTCAATACAAATGCCGTCACGAACGCTACATCTTCAGGACAATTAAATTTATCAATCAGATGACAGAAGGTTCTAACGATACCACCTTGGAACTGTGGGGCTCTAAGGAGAAACAGTGTAAGCATCGCACGATCTGCAGGGAGTCTTGCGGATACACTGAATCCATGCTTGTAACCTTTGACATTCCCAGGGGTTGTGTGTCGTACAAGACCATTGGAAATGTAAGGTAACGACAATAGGTAAGTCCACCATCGGTTGGCTATGTCCCATGTCATGTTACTATTCATCTGTTGTTTGTCGATGGTAGCCTGTGCATCTGAGTCCCAAGTCTGTTGAAGGAACGGCAGGTAACGTACGGAATCAATGCTAGTATAGTCTATGTTGTAGGTAGCATTGTTTACAGAAGCGAAGCAAGGTCTTGAACGGTACTGTAGGGTACGACCGTCACTGAGTTGAACATTGAAAGATACACTCATATCATTCATCCTTATGGTGATATAGGCACCAGCCTATGTGAATAAAAAGAATAGCATACAATAGTATGCCTGCGTCATTGAGCGACATAATACCTCCTGCGTTTGCGTATAGGTGTCGGTTAATTATATTTCATGACACTGGGATACTGAGTCCCAGTCAATCTCATGTAACACTGAGTTGTCATGATACAGATGCTTGAGGTTCTTGAGGGAACCATCAGAGAAGACAACAACTACTTTGTCGTCGAAGGATACGTCCGGGAACTTGCGGGTCCACGGGGCGTCACAGTCACAGCTACACATAATACCTCCTGCATTTGCATGTATGTGTTGTCGGTATGCTATAAAAAACCGAAGGCACCCAGTTAAGGGATACCTCCGGAAGTGGGGGAATAAGTGGGAGCACAGGGCTCCCGTAGAACACTAGGGGCTAGAAGTTAACAGCCGTAGCTGATGAAGTAGCTGTGTCCGAATCAACCTCTAACTGTAGCAAAGCAGTAGATAGTCGATCTTGGTTGGACTTCTTAGTGTCGAAGTCTAACGCTCGAACCGCAACTATACGCACGTTAGTACCAGCTTTGAACTTGGTACCATCTTTACGTACACCAGCAGGGTAGTCACGAAGCTCAAAGAGAACATGAGCAGTAGCACCATTCTCTAAGTCATCCTCGATATCATTACCATCCGTATCCTGAATACTAACAGGAGGAACAGTAACATCCATCGCACCATACTTGGCATTCGTACTATACCAGTAACCACCATCACCAGCTTCTTTCAGTCCTAGCTCAGCCAGACCGTCACCACTAAGATGGGCTCCGTACTGTAGACCGAATTTACCATTGTATGCTCTACGTAGCTTACACGCAGAAATGGTTACGTTAGGTATAGCAACTTCTCTAATTTGAACTTTAGTTTGTTTAGACACGATAATATCCTCTTGGTATAAAACCACTTGGTAAATGAATTTAAAGAGCCCCTAAGGACTCTCAAAGGAGCCCGAAGGGCTCTAAGTAATTACACACGATTACGGAGTCGACGACGCAACTCACGATCACACATTTTAGTGGCACCTCGTTTGGTCTTCATATCAGCCAGAACGAACGCTATGTGCTGAACGACCTCAACGAAGGCATACACTACAACGAATACCATTGACCCTATCACAAAGGACAAGGCAAGAAGACCCCAAGGGTCATTAAGAATGTGTTCCATGACGATACCTCCACAGTATCTTAGAGGCTCCCTAAGGAGCTTTATTAGTTGTGTGTACCTGCAGTATTCTGAGGTACTCTATTGAGTTCTAAAGGGTCTTTAGGGGCTACCCTGAGGTACCCCTGGGGTCTCCCTACGCTAGCGAGAAACTAGGGGAACTCTAGGGCTACCCGATAGAACCTCAAAGGAGACCGAAGGGCTCCCAAGGGACTCTCAGGGGGTAGGAAATAACTACAGGGTACCAGATATCACGGGTTTTACTGTATGCTCCCTAAAGACCCATTTCGGTACCTTATAGAGAGAGAGTATACGTAGGAAAACTACAACCACATATATCTATTGCTTAGGGTACGGAGGGGGCCCTAAGATCTTATGGTCCCTATAGGCCCATATGAAAAATATAGATATCTGTGTAGAGGCTAGACCCCTCCCCTTAAGGATCTTTGGGGGCATCCTCGACACGGCAAGAACCCTTAGAGAAAGAAACCTTAGGATAATATTCCTATGGTACCTCTCTCTCTGGTAACCCTAAAGGTCTGGGAGGACTACCCATGGATAACAAGAGAAGACTAGCTTTAGCTAAAGAAGCCCAAAGGCGTAGGAAGCTAGCAGAATACGAAAAGAACTTTGAACTCTTTTCAAAAGAACAGATTAAGATATTGACTAAAGATTCTTCTAAAGGCTTTGTACCTTTTGAGTTTAACGATGCCCAGAAGATAGTCAATGAGAAGATTGATAAGCAGCTTCAGGAAACAGGCCGTGTCAGGGCCATCATCCTTAAAGGTCGTCAGATGGGCTTGTCAACCTTCACGACTGCCAGAGTATTCTGGAAGTCATACTTCAATGCTTATAACAAATCAGTTGTCATGGCTCATGACTCAGCCACTTCTGATGCCCTCTTTAATATGTCACGGAATACTATTTCCAACATGCCTGAAGAGTTTAGGCCAAGCTTTAAGAAATCTAATGCCAAAGAAATTATGTTCGAGCACAATGACTCGGGCTATAGACTATACACGGCAGGATCCCCTGAAGCTGGTCGAGGTACAACTCCAACCATTGCACACCTCTCTGAGGTTGCTTTCTGGACCCATGATGAGAAGATCCTTGCAGGTCTTTTCCAGGGTATCTCAGAAGCCGATGGTACTGAAGTTATACTTGAGTCAACCGCAAATGGTGTGGGTAACGAATTCCATAGATTATGGAAAGGTGCTTGTGAAGGTGAGAATGATTACCTTCCTATATTCGTACCCTGGTACTTAATGACGGAATACAGAAGAACTGTCCTTGACCCCGAAGCTTTCCAAGAGACTCTTACAGATGAAGAAAAGCAGATACAAGAAATACATGGTCTTGATCTGGAACAACTTTACTGGAGGAGACTAAAGGTCGCTGAGGGTGGGCTAAGTAAATTCCGACAAGAATACCCATTAACTCCAGAAGAAGCGTTTCAAGTTTCTGGTGCTAATGTGTTTAACCTTGAGAAGCTACAGTCCCTTCTTCCTTCTACTATAATGAAGAAACAAAACTTTAACTTAGAATCATCTACCTTTATAGATCATGATCAAGGTAGCTTAGAGATATACCAGTATCCTAAGTTTGATGAGAACTTTGTTATTGGTGCTGACTGTGCCCTTGGGGTAGGTCAAGACTCATCTGCTTGTGCAGTTATGAACACAAACAATGAAGTCGTGGCCCTGTACAGAAATAACAGAATTGATCCTACACAGTATGGAGATCTTTTGTTTTATCTGGGGAGATACTACAACAACGCCCTATTGGCTGTTGAATCTAATTCCTTAGGTATAGCTACATTGAATCGTCTTAAACAGATGAGCTATGTTAATCTATACCATCAAACTAAAGTAGCTAATGTGTCTAATGAGGAAGGCACTCGTCTGGGTTGGAGAACAACTCAAGCTACTAAGCCAATGATTATTGGTCATCTTAAGAATGCGATTGAAAATGACGATATCAATCTTGCGTCCCCACGAATCATCCAGGAATGTATGGATTACGTGGCTGATGACAATGGTCGTACCAATGCTATTGCGGGTGCTCATGACGACACCGTAATCGCTACAGCTATAGCCTTAGAAGTCCTAAGAACTCACAGAGACCGTTTGTCTCGGAATAGAGTTGGATTTCAGAATCAGCAGTTTACGGAGGATACTACTGACTGGTTATAGTTGTCTAAGTTTCCCCATTAGTCCTCCAGCTAACGTTGTGGTTTAGGGTGACATGCACGTTTCGGGAATAGAAGAAACAGGAACCTTACTTACTTGAATGAATGATGGATTGTGTTAATCCAATAACGAGGAATATAATAATGCACGAACCAGAAGGTTATAAAGAAATTGTAACAGATGAGGAGTTGATGAACATCATTGACTCAGAAGTAGCGAATGCCCAGGGTAACTTTTTGGATTCCTCTGATCTTTCAGACGAGCGAGAGAAAGCTACATTTGAGTATGCGATGCAACCAATCGGACATCTTACACCGCAAGGTGTGTCTAAGATTGTGTCCTCAGATACCGTTGAAGCGGTTGAGGGGTACTCAGCAGTTTTATCCGAACTGCTACTAAATAATAAAAAACTAGCAAAATTTATACCGCATTCACAAACAGCTGTGGATGTGCACCGAGCCCGTGTTGCTTCAGACGTAGCCAATTATTGTATATTTAAAAAGAATAAAGGTTGGGAGATAATTAACACCTGGATGAAAGCAGCCCTTCTATGGAAGAATGCTGCAGTAGTCTGGGAGTATGTTGAAGATTACGAATATAAGTTTGAAGAATACGAAGAGATCTCTGCAGAAGCTCTAGATGTAGTGCTTGCAGATATAGACTCTGAAGTAGTAGGTGATTTATTTATAGATGAAGATGGTATGTACAAAGATGTACGTATCAAAAAGAAGTGCAATAAAAGCGGTGTTAAGATCCGTAACATCGAGCCAGAGTCATTCCTTATAAGCCAAGGTGCATCCTCTATTGAAGACGCATCGTTCGTTGGTATTACTACTGAAATGACTAGGTCAGAGATTCGTAAGCAATATCCAGAGCAAGCTGATAATATTGACTGGGATTCTACTGATGACCGCTATACCTTTGCACAAGCAATTAATACAGAAAGGACAGCCCGAAGAACTTCTGTGGGTCTGTCTAATGTTTCATTTAACAGCAATCAAACTACAGAAGCTAACCAAGTAGCCAGTGTACTGGAGTGTTGGTTACGTGTAGACCGTGATGGTGATGGCATCTCAGAACTAAAAAGATTTATTACTGTTGGTGATAATATCTTATTTGAAGAAGATGTTGAGTATATTCCAGTAGCAGAGCTAAAGCCTTTTGACATTCCACATGAGTGGGCTGGTCTATCTATGGCTGACATGACTCGACCTGCTACCCTTGCGTCTACTGCAATACTACGTGGTTTTGTAGAGAATACTTATCTTACTAACTATTCTCCTAAGCTAGCGGACCCTAATGTAGTTGACTTCTCTGCATTGCAAAACATGAAACCAAAACAAATTGTACCTACCAATGGTAACCCTGCAGCGGCTGTTCAGAACATGCCACCAGAAGCGTTATCAACAGGTACAGTGCCTCTGCTAGAATTTTTGCAGAAGCATAAAGAGCAAGCTAATGGGCTGTCTAAAGCAGCTCAAGGTTTGAATGATACTCTCTATGTGTCAGGTAACTCAGAACAGAAAGTATCCGCTGTACAATCTGCAGCTCAAACCCGCATCCAACATATTGCCAGAAGGTTTATGGAGACAGGCTTAGCCCATCTCTGTGAAGGTGTGTATAAGACAATGCGTACCGAGATGCGAACTCAAAGTATGAACTACTACGACCGAAACGATTTCTACAAAACCATCGAAGTTAAGGACTTACCTGACAATATGATGTTGCAAGTAGAAGCAGATGTCGGCGATGCTAGTAATCAAACTGTGTTACAAAAAATGCAAATGATTGGCCAAACGGTCCTACCTGCGCTTATGCAGGCTGGATTCCAAGGGGCCATTAATCCTGTAGCACCTGCTACTGTTGCATTTAAAACCATTGAGGCACTAGGAGAAGATCCGTTAGACTACATAGTAGACTACACTTCCGAAGAGTACAAGGAATCCGCAATGGCAGGTAAGAAACAACAGCAAGAATCTGAGCAGAAAAAGAAAGCTATGGAAGAGAAAACACTTATGACTAAGATGGCTCTCGACCAAGCAAATGTCGATTACACAAACGTACAATCTCAGAATGCTATTCAGGATAACCTGAAACAACTTGTTGTTGCCTTGGACAAATCATATCAAGAATGGTCTAAGCTATCAATCAGTGCTGCTAAAGAAGGTCAACCAGAACCTACTAAGCCTGATGTACAAGAAATGTACGAGACAGCTCAAGCCTTAATCCAAAGAACCATGACACCACCACAGGCTAATGGAGCTGGGCAACAACCCCAGCAACCAAACGGATTAACCCCAGAGATGTTACAAGCTATCATGCAAAAGGGTGGAGGTATGATGTAAGGAGGTGATCCTTAGAAACACTTGAGGGGCCCAGATGGGCCCTTCAAACTTAAGACGCTGACCAGAGGAGATCTAGTGGATAAGTATAAGAATGGGGCTAAGCGTAAGTTTAAGCCTAAGATGGACCAACAAACAGGGGAATATAAAACCAACCCCTTCATTGATTCTCAAGAATCCTTGACAAGAGCAATGTTTTCGAAGAAGCAAAGAGATGAGTTTTTTACTGAAGCTTACTCCGATATCCTCGTAGACTTATTTGTTCAATGGTTACAAACAGAACCGCACTGTACTAAAGAACGTGAATACTTATATCATGTAGCTATGGGGCTGGGTTCTGTTAAAGAACGTTTAATACAAATAGAAACTTATGGTTTCAACCAAGAGTTATTAGATCACAATAAATCTCAAGAAGGAGATAAATAGTGGATTATACAAAGATTAATGATGTAAAACTACCGAAGGCACTAGAGAGCGCTAAGCGATCCCTAGCTGCAATTGTTGACGAAGTTGCTGTAGGCCCTGGTAAAGCCAGGTTCTTTTCACAGGATTTAGTTAACGCATATAAATCTGTTCAAATTTTAGAAGAGATTACAAAAGCCCGAGCGCCTAAGAAGAAGGCAGCGGTTAACAAGGACTAATATAGGATAACAATTTTATGAGCAATGAAAACGATACAGCCTCTACCCAATTGGATGACGCTGGTTTACATGCTGGTCAAGATAGCCAATCTATAGATGACATTCCAGTACCCATGGGACCAATGGGTGAGGCCTTAGGCCTTACTCAACCTGAGGAGGAATCTCTACCAGAAGAAGATGAATCTGATCTTGACCCGGAAGATTCTGCAGAAGAAGAAGATGTACCCGAAGGAGACGCTGCAGATGAAGACGATACCGATGATTATGAGGAAGACGCTGACGAAGATGAAGAGTATGAGGATGATGACGATGAGGATTCTACCCAAGATGACGATTTACCTTTGGAAGAGGAAGTTGACTGGGAATATGAAGTACCCGTAAAAATTGATGGGGAAATTGAATATGTTTCTATTGGTGAGCTTCGTAAAGGTTTTGCTACTGATCAACACTTGTCTAAGAAGGGTAGAGAAGTTAGTGAACTCGAAAGTCAATTAAAAGAGGAATACTCTGCAAAGACTGCCGAGATTACTGAACTTGGGGCTACTTTAGCAGCACAACTACAAAACGATGAAAACGTGTTAGCTAAAGAGTACCATGACTTAGAAGCTAAGATTGAGAAAGCTCGTGATGAAGGTGATACATATGAGTTAAATGATCTTAAGGATAAACGAGAAACTGCCCAGAAGAAATACTGGGAAGCCCGCAACAAACGGGAGGGTCTCGTAGGTGCAATTCAAAAACAACAACAAGAACAACAGCAAAAACATATAGATAATCTTATGGCTCAGTTTGATGAAGATATCAAAGAACTAGTGCCAGATTTTGATGCTGATCTTGTTAGAGAGTTTGCACTTAGTGAGGGGGTACCTCAAGAGTTCCTTGATTTCATTATGGATGCTCGAGTTGTTAAGTTTGTAGATGATTACCGAAAGCTAAAACAAAAAGCTAGTACGGGCTCTGCAAAACGTAAACGAGCACCAAAAGTAAAAGGTGTACCAACAAAGCGCAAGTTATCTAAATCCAAAAAGTCGGAACAAAGAAGCGCAGCATTGCGTGAATCTGTTCTAGCTGGAAAAGGTAATGAGCAATCTGAATTAGAGTTTCTTAAGTCATTAAGCAAGTTCCGCTAACATAAGATTCAATTTTTATATTATAAGGAAATTATAAAATGGCTGCAACAAACTTTCAAACTACGGCTGTAGCTAGCCGTACATCAGAGACTGAAGATCTCGCAAGCTTTATCTCGATGATTACTCGAGATGAAACTCCGTTCTTGGCATCTATTGGCAAGACAACTTCTAAGGGTATTTTCCACGAATGGCAAACTGATGAGCTTCTTGCTCCAGGTTCTAACGCTGTTGCTGAAGGTTCTACTTTCTCAACTGTTGCTTCTGGTCAGGCTGCTGGTGGTGATCGTACTCGTTTGGGTAACTACACTCAAATTAACTCTAAGACCGTCCAGGTTTCTGGCACTAAGCGTGCAGTAGACCAAGCTGGTGTTGCTGACGAATATGCTTATCAACTTAAGAAAGTTGGTACTGAGCTTCGTCGTGACGTTGAGCTTGACGCTATTCACAGCTTTAACAGCTCAGACGCTACTGGTACTCGTACTATGGGTGGTTACCAGGCTTGGGTTAACAACAATGTAGTTAATGCTGGTGATGCAGCTGCATACACTGCCCCTGCTGCTTTAGGTGCTGGTACTGCTGGTACTATTGCTCGTGGTGCTTCTGATGCTAACCTTGATGCTATTGAACTAGGTGATGTTGATGACATCATGCAGAAAATCTATGAAGAAGGCGGTAAGGCAACTACCCTTATGACCTCTCCAAAGAACAAGCGTGAGCTGTCTTCAAAAGCACACGGTACTAGTCAAAACACTGTTCGTAACTTGGACGACACTGGTAAAATCCGTCAGAGCATTGAGTTGTTTGACTCTGACTTTGGTTCTATCCGCATCGTACCTAACTACATTATGGGTCTTTCTCACAACACTGGTGCTGATGCTACCACTGATAGTAAAGACTTCTGTGCGCTAGTATACGATCCCTCGTTCTTCAAAGTTGCTACTTTGCGTCCGCTTCAAGAAACTGAAGTAGGTCAGCAAGGTGATAGCACTATCGGTCAAATCGTCGAAGAGTGCACACTTGAAGTACGTAACCCTAAAGCTTGCGGTATGATCGTAGGTCTAGGTGGGTAATAAGTTTTAATACTTATATACCTTGGGGGCTCCTTATGGAGTCCCCTTCTTTTTATTTGGAGGAATAATGGATAACAAAATTAAAACAAATCAAGATGGAAGGACAATTCAAGTAGCTCAGGATGTTTCTGGGTATCTTGACTTTGCTAAACAATCTCGTGAATTACAAGCGAGAGGTGGTGATGCTTCCCACTATAGATCTTTTGCAATCATTCCCGATATTGTAGCATTAGAGATCTTAACTAAGCACGGATTAAATCTACATGAAGCTGAGTTTATGACAAACAAAGAAGATGTAGCTAAATTAAAAAGAATAATTAAATCAGAATACCCAAGCCTGTTGACATCCAATGTATCAAGGGCTCGTGGTTAACACAGGAGACAATACATGTCAACGCCATTATATGATGCTTTAGTTAATAAAGTAAGGTCATGGGCCAACAGGGATTCTAGTGTATTAACAGATGAGTTAATAAGAAGCTTTTTAGATTACTCTGCAGATTACTGCTATAGAAATTTAAGGATACCAGCATTAGAACATACCTTTGTATACAACCCTATTGATAGTGACGATGTAGGTGAAGATGTTATTACATTACCTTCAGATCTATCCGAGTTAATACAGTTTGGTAAAACAGACCCTAAGGGTTTATTTACAGCATACGACGAAAGAGCTGCATTAGCTTCTATGCAAGATAATAATTTTAAAAAAGCTGAAGGGACTTTTGCAAGAAAAGGTAGAGCCTTAATTTTTTATCCAGCTGCAGAGTTAAATGACAGATTTGAAGTTTACTATTACAGGCGACTACCTGATCTAGACGCTACGTATACTGTAAACCAAACTAACGTAGATGCTGGTCTTTGCACCCAGGTAGATGAAACAACTGCTGGTGCTGTTCAAGTAGGAAGCTCATATTATTTAGGTAATGAAGTCCCTAACTGGCTTAGAGATGATAACGAACGTATACTTGTATTTGGTGCGGTATCTCACGCTTTAGATTACTTAGGTGAAGATGAAAGATCTGAAAAGTTTTTTAATAAGCAAAAAGAAATAATTCTTGAATTAAATCAAGAAGAAATAAAAAGGAAAGCTAAGGGCGGATCAATAGTTACTGCGTACTCTGATGTTGCTCAATTTTAAGGAGAATATAAATGGCTATTGATTACGAACAGTCTTCATCTGCAAACTTAGTAGGTGATCCAGCAGAAGGTGGTGTATTTAGTTCAGGTAATAAAGCAGAAGTGTCATCAGCTACCTCTGCATCAGCTACAGCTACTAATGCTGCAACCACTGCAACTAACAAAGCTACGGAAGCTGAAGGGTATGCGACTACAGCGTCGGGGCACGCAAGCACTGCAAGCAATGCAGCTGGCACTGCTAGCTCTGCACTGTCAGATATACAAACAATTCAAGGTCAAATAAACACTGCATTAAGCGATGCTCAAGCAGCTCAAGCAGCCGCTGAAGCGGCTCTAGATACTTTTGATGATTCTTACTTAGGACCTAAAAGCTTTAACCCTACAGCTAATAATGACGGTGATGCTTTAACTGAAGGTAATCTTTATTATAACACTATAAGTAAAAACCTTATGGTTTATGATGGTACTGCTTGGCAAACAGCTGCTCAGTCTACAACATCAGTGTTCCTTAAATCAAATAACTTTTCAGATATATTAGATGCAGCAGCTGCACGTACTAACCTTGGGTTAGGCACAATGGCTGAAGAAACAGCTACAGACTATGCAGCGTTAGCTGGTGCTACATTTACAGGTACTGTAGAAAGCCCAGAGTTTTCTGGAGCACTTGATGGTAATGTTGTGTTTACTGCTAAAGCAGGTGAAGCATTATCTAAAGGTGATGTTGTTTATGTATCTGGTATAAGTGGGCAAACCCCTGTAGTAAGTAAAGCTGATGCTAACTCTACAGGCAAGCACCCAGCTTTTGGTGTGGCTGACAGCTCAGTATCTAACAATCAAAACTTAAAAGTAATTAGTCAAGGTCAATTAAAACACATTGATACTAGTGCATTTAACCTTGGGGATACCTTATACTTATCAACTACACCTGGTGAGTTAACGAATGTACCACCTGCTGGTGAAGGTTCTGTTATACAAAATTTAGGTAAAGTTGAAAGAGAGCATGCTAGCTCTGGTGCTATTTTAATATCTGGAGCAGGTAGATCTGCAGCAACTCCAAACCTTAATGATGGTAATATATTTATTGGTGATAGCAATAACAAAGCAGTTACTGCGTCACTATCAAGCAAAGTTGCTGAAGCACTTGCAGGACAACAAGTCCCAGGTACTGGTACATTTACTGGAGACCTATCAGCAGCTGGTATAAATCTTTCAGATTCAGATCCACGTATTACTTTGACAGACTCCGATACAAATCTTATTGGTGAAATTTATCAAGATGATTCAACCTTAATAACTAAATCTGCGAGCAGCTCTAGCTCTGCTTATGGTGGATTTAAATTCAATGCGGTTAATCTTGATGGGTTAAGTAAAACAAGACTTCAGATTCTGACTTCTGGTAATGTAACGTTTGGTGATTTAAATGGAACACCAAAGTTTGTTTGGGATGCAAACAATTCAAGAGTAGGTATAGGTTCTTTATTTCCCTCAGAGGCCTTAGATGTTACTGGTAATATTAAAGCATCTGGTGAATTTATTGGTAACCTATCAAATGCAACTCAACAAGACATTACACAGCTAGGTACTATTGGGTCTCTTGTAGCTACTACAGCAGATATTAATGGTGGTACAATTAATCAAACTACTATTGATGAATCAGATATTACAGTAGGTTCTGGTAAAACATTAGATGTATCTTCGGGCACACTAACGCTTGCTGACAATCAAATAAACCCTAGTAAATTAAGTGACGGGGTAATAAGCGGTGGTACTCAAATTAATACCACAGAAACAATACAAACAACTAGTTCAGTAACTGCTAATCAAATATCAGTAGGTAGCCACTACTCTTTCCCGCAAACAGACGGGACAGCAGACCAAGTACTGGGAACAGATGGTAACGGTAATGTTTCTTTTATAGACCCACCTGCTCAAGTTGCATTCTTACAAATGGCTACCGTTATTACTAACACAAACAATAGATACGTGACTCAACACGCATTTACGTAAAGGATTAAATTATGACAGTAGAAACTGAAGTAGCCGCTTTAACCACAGCGGTAGACAAATTAACAACTTCTGTGGACGTATCAAAAAGTACATTAGATGCTAAGGTTGCAACTGCAGCTTCTTCTATTACATCTGCGGAAGCTCATAAAAATAGTACAAACACTTTAAAAACTGAAACAGGAGCATTAAAAGACTTAGCAGTTTCTGCAGCTTCTTCTGCTTCTACAGATGCAGCTAATGCTTATCAAGACCTAGCGGCTATCGCTGAGTCAAAGTCAGTTACTGCCGCAGACGTATTTGTCTATGACACTAGCAAAGACTCTGACGGTGGTGCATGGCGTAACCGTACTCAGGGTAAATCTTGGTACAACGAAGCTTTTGACAGTAACCGAGGTTCAGCTAAAAAGTTCCCTGCGGTTGCTGTAATAACGGTATCAGATACCGAAATGTTTATTTATGACGCTGATGACCCTTCTATGCCTGTATGGATGCGTTTTGGTATAGGGGGAAGTAATGCATCTCAAACGATGCTAAACAGAGCTGATAATGGCGTTAATGCTGTGACTGCTCTTAATGGTGCAATATATTTAGGGTGTGACTTAGACAACAACGCATCGGGAGGAGCAAGGATAATAGATTTTATAAAAGACACTTGTGTAAGTTATTCTACTGGTCTTTCATACCACACCTCAGGAACTTTTAACGGCAATATAAGAAACCGTAATTCAACTTTAGGGTTTGATCAAGTTGGATTAGGCGTTATTGTAAATTCAATAGTAAACGACATAGCTGTAACAGTCCTCCCCAACGCACCTATAGACCTTGACACTGGATTACCTGTGCCAACCATAGCGGTTGCTACTGATGGTGGTGTGAGTGTTATTAAGGATGATGGGAGTGTTGTTTCAAAAAGCTCTAACCTGTCTAACTACAATCACACCATTACTGATCACATCACATTTGACGGCGAGGATATTCTTTTTAGTGTTTGGAATAACTCATCGCTTCACACCGTTGCCCGTTGGGATTACGAGCTAACCGCACTAAAAGGTCAGTACACGACCTACGAGTCAATTCCAAGCAATACCTATAACAGCCTTAAACTGCCTTTTGATACGACATCAAATTCCAACGGCATGGCGGGTAAAGCAGTCGTTAAGACTGATGATGGTGTTGCGCTTGCATTCGATGGATATGTTGTAAACGCTATTTCTGATGGCAATCCGCAAAAAGATCTGATCAATATTGTCGATAACCATTACAACACCGGTTGGATGCTCCCTGAGACAAAGCTTGCGACTTTAATGGACACGGCTACAGGGACTATCGCTGGTACTGAATACGTCACAAACGGCGATTTCGCTACAGCAAGCGACTGGACCATATCCCCTCAGCAGACTGGTGCGGGTATTAGCAACGGTCAATTAGAAATAATTAGCGACGGCACGAATGTAAATGCCGTGCAAACGCTGAGTGGGTTAACGGTTGGGGGGAGCTACACATTAACGTTTGACTACATATCTCGCGCCGATCCATCTGCGGTGGGCATTGCCTATCTTCAGTACAGCAGCAGAAACATTTACCGAACGGGCGCCTTGTCTCTAGCGGCGGCAGGAACATATAGCTTTAGCTTTATTGCTCACGTCACTACAGGGTCTCTGCTGATAGGGACTTACGCTAATACAGGTCAGGGATTCACGATTGATAACGTCTCTGTGAAGCGATCGGTAGCAGACCGTTCAGCTAATGATAAGGCACTGCAAATAACCGGCGACATCACTAAAGATGTTGTGGCAACTGGTGCAGAGCTTGTGGGTTATGCGTACACCGCTGACTCTAGTAAGTTACAAATGCCAAATGTTGCTGATATAGGCGCACCAGAATCCGATTACTGTTGGATGTGGTGGCAAAAAGGCGTCGATTTCTTATTTGGAACCTCACAGGTTACTCAGTGGCAAACTGGCGTTGGTTATAACCCGACAACAGCAGGGTACTACTTTAGTTGTGGTGGTTCTGTTGGTAATAAACAGTTAAAACTAAATCATGTTTCTACGGCACTAGCCCAAAACACTGTAACATTAGGCACATCTGGTTTAGATAACAGAATAGACACTGATAACTTTAACCACTTCTGCGTTGTAAAAAGAGGTGCGGATTTATACACCTACATAAACGGTAAGCTAGATTATTCTAACCAAGGAAACTCCTTTGTAGATGACATAGAAACTACACAGGGCGATAAGTTTACTTTACAGGATTCGGGTGGATATTCTGCCAGAGTGTCGTTATTCCGCATCTCAGCCACAGCTCCAACCGCAGAGCAAATCGCTAAAATCTATCGTGACGAGAAACCTCTGTTCCAAGAGGGAGCTAAGTGCACCATTTACGGTGATGAGAAGGATGTCCGTGCTCTCGCATTTGATGAAGACACTAAACTTCTCCATGTCGGAACTACAGGCTCTGACGACAGGGGGCGATCTGACTTTCAAGGATTTCAGCGTGTAAACAACACTACCTATGGCGTGGCTACGGCTATCAGTGCCGCTAACGGTTTAGTAGTAGAGGAATAATAAAGGATATTAATTATGACAGTAGAAACCGAATTAGATAATTTAACTACTTCGGTTAACTCACTGGTTAGTAACGTGACAACTAAGAAAGCAATACTGGATGCTGATGTTTCAAGTGCAGCATCTAGTACTGCTACTTGTGTTAGTCATGCGGATACTGCCAAGGGTTACCAAAGAGAAGCTGAACAATTTAAAGAAACAACATATGATTCTCTAAGATCCATTAACAGTATCTCAACACAAGATCTTAGTGGATTAACAAAAGACTTAACAGAAGGCGCTAAAGATGTATTTGTTTACGACACATCTAAAGATTCCGATGGTGGTGCTTGGAGACATAGAACACAAGATACTAGTTGGTATAACGAGCAACTAGGAACAACGACCCGTGGATATCGCAAAGAGTTTCCTGCGGTTGCTTTAATTGTTGCTTACAACGGTGTAAACGCCGGAGAAGATGGCGGTGTAAATATATATGACGCTACAGACCCTGCTTATCCTTTATGGATGCATTTCACAGGAGATTACTCTTGGGGGCACGGCAAGATGTTGGTCGTCGCCGGAAGAAACAGTTACGCACAAATAGAAAGCGTCACAATGAAAGATGCAAAGTTGTATGTAGCGTCTCGAGACCTTTACTCAACATCTAGCGGCTTTTTTGAAATAGATTTTTTAAAAGAGCACTGCAAGTTTAGAAAATCCCCAAGAGGTAATGGTTACAACGTCCTGACTAATCACGCCAATATAGCCGCAAGAAACGAGGACGTAGGTATTTCACCCAAAGCAAGCGGCGATTTCGACGGAACAATTAGCTCTTTTATAAACGACTTAGCTGTAACAACTTTAGATGGGGCACCTATAGATCCCGAAACAAACTTACCCGTTCCTACAATTGCTGTAGGCACAGAGGGTGGCGTCACTGTTTTTAAAGATGATGGCAATGTATTTGATATTATTGGCACTAACTGGGGATCAAAGTGTGACTCCTTAGAATTTAATAACGACGGCATTCTATTTTTCGCCCAAGAAAGATATTACCTAATGTCTTGTGATGTTAAAGGCTTAACCGAAGACCTTACTGGTTTACAAGATGGTCGCGCATATCGCAGACATGATCTTGATAGCTATCCACTTAAACAGGTTAGCGGTAAGAACTATATTGGTTTCGACTTAGACAGGGGTTTTGCTGTATCGCCTAACGATCATTTTGATGTTGCTTACAGCATGTACAACTACTACCCCCACCGGAGACTGGTGCTTTCTACTGAAGGCAATAAGAACCATGGGTATGCAGGTGATAGTCAAATGTCAGCCTACATCACAGATACCTATAACACTGGTTGGATGCATGGCGATATTAAGTTAGCCACACTAGCTAGCAC
>Ga0070746_10000376_pt1 | contig 26592 bp, 23 predicted proteins | sample VirMetDEL_Mar_21_FD_77016 | JGI IMG/M metagenome (GOLD analysis project Ga0070746, IMG submission 77016) | Aqueous microbial communities from the Delaware River and Bay under freshwater to marine salinity gradient to study organic matter... | ecosystem: Environmental > Aquatic > Marine >...
AAAGATTGACCACTACATTAAAAACGAATCTGAGAGAAAAGCAATAGCCTCAAAGGGCAGAGATTTTGTTTTAAAAAATCACTCTAATCAAATTAGGGCGATGGAAATATTAAAGGAGTTTAAGAACAGATGAGCAGAGTATTAGTAACTGGAGCTAATGGATTTTTAGGAAAGGCTGTTTGCAGAGCTTTAAAAAACGCCCAGCATGATGTGATTCCACTAAATGGTAAAAGAGAGTTTGACTTAACAGACAAGAAGCAAGTGTTTCACGCTCTTACCTCAACAAAGCCAGAAAAGGTTATTCACCTAGCTGCAACTTGTGGGGGAATTGGAATCAATCAGGAGCAGCCCGGAAAGTTTATATACGACAATTTGGCTATGGGTATGAACCTTATTGAAGGATGCAGGCAGTACGGAACAGAAAATTTTGTAATGCTTGGTACTGTTTGTGCCTACCCTAAATTCACACCTATTCCTTTCAAAGAAAGCGATCTGTGGAATGGCTATCCAGAGGAAACCAATGCACCATACGGAATAGCCAAGAAAACCCTGATGGAAATGTTGATCGCGTATAAGCAGCAGTATAACTTTAAATCGTGCAATCTAATTCCAGTTAATATGTATGGAATGGACGACAACTTTGATCCAAGAAGTAGTCACGTTATTCCTGCTCTAATTTTGAAAATTGCAAAAGCAATGGATACAATGGTAGACCCAGAGATTTCAATTTGGGGCAATGGAACTGCCAGTAGAGAATTTTTGTACGCATCTGATTGTGCTGACGCAATCGTCAAAGCGATGGAGGTAGAAACATCTCCTGATCCAATCAATCTAGGGACGGGACAAGAAATATCTATCTCAGACTTGGTAAACAAGATAGCACAAATTATGAGCTACAAAGGGATTATTGAGTTTGACAACTCAAAACCAAATGGTCAACCTAGAAGGTGTTTAGATGTAAGTCTAGCAAAAGAAAGGCTAGGATGGCAAGCTGAGACACCATTGGATTTGGGCTTGGTTCACACAATTGAATGGTTTTACGCAAACAAGGAAAGATTAAGTGATTACTACGATTATATTTAGCAAGGACAGACCCCTTCAACTCGATCTCTGTCTAAAGTCTATAAAGAAAAACCTTGTGGGTTCGGACGGCATTACTATAACTGTAATTGAAAACTACTCAGAAAAATACATAAGTAGCCTTGAAACTTTAAAGTCTGAACATTTAGATGTTGATTTTGTCAAGCAATTTGATAGTAATCTGTTTAAGTGTATATGGACTTTCATTTCTACTCAACCACAAGATTATCCTGTGGCTTTTTTTACTGATGACGGAATTCTTTTTAAAGAACAAGATGTTAGAACTATTTGCAAAGTTTTAGAGAAAACTGACTGCATAACTTATTCTACGAGAATGGGTCTTAATGTGGTGCGTAGAGAACATCAAGGAATGAGTTTTCCTGACAGAGTTTGTCCAAGTCCAGACAAGACCCAAATAGATCGTCAAAATGAACTTTTGATTTGGGATAAAACTGTTAGCAATTACGGTAATTACTGGTCTTACTCTCACTCTGTTGATGGTCATGTTTTTAGATACGGTGATATTTTTGACTGGACTGACACTTTAGCTACTTTGTCTTGTCACAAAAAAATTAAATGTAAAACCCCAAACGATTATGAATCTGGTCTACAAATGTTTTGGTGTTCAACACTTCCGTGGATGTGTAGCCCACTCCAAAGCTGTTATGTAAACAGTCCAAACAATAGAGTTTCAGAAAACTTTCATGAAAACTCATCAGGCGATACTCATTATTGCTCTCCTGATCAAATGCTTCATTTGTACGAGCAAGGAAAAAGAATTGATCTTTTAAAGGTTCCTATTCCACACATAGATTGTCCCCACACAGAAATTGATATAATGAAAGGAATACAATGGTAAATTACGACTTAGTTATAATGTGTCACCCTAAAGACGAGGTAAAATTACAATTCTCGCTAGAATCTTGCCGTAAGTTTTTAGAGCCACAACCTGAAAATATATACGTTGTTTCGCCAATTAAACTTTGCGATTCTCCAGTTATAAATATTCTTGACGAAGATGCTATTCGAATCAAGAAAGACGATATCAAATTCAAAAGAAATAATTGGATTTACCAACAGTTTGTTAAGCTGTTTCAGGACTTTACTAAAAACGATAAATATCTTTGCGTTGATAGCGATTTAATATTTAATCAATCAGTTCCTATCGGTGACTGCTCGACTCTGTTTATAAGCGACAGAAATCAATGTCATCTTCCGTACTTTCTGTTTATGGATAAATTCTGCAACTTAGAAAAACAAGTAGGTTTTACATTTATAAACGATTTTATGATGTTTGATAAAAACATATGCAGAGAGGTAACTGGGGGCATATATAGATTCCTAAATTTTTGCAATGAAAACTTGAGGGACGATTGCCTACTTTCAGAGTTCGAGTTGTATGGAAATTATATTTGTCGTCACTATCCAGAGCTTGTTAAATTTAAACGCACCAAAACTCAACTCAATGGAAAGCCTGCTCATATCCCTTGGCTGAAATCAGAGATAGAACATCTAATTGAAGTAAACAAAGAAAATAAATCACTAGACCTTTTCACAATTCACAGTTGGACTTAAAATGTATATATTAAACACCTTTATATCAGAAGAAACAACCGTTCCTGAATACACAGAGATCGGAATCAAGCAGGTTAGAAAAGAAAACCCAGACGCAACTATTTTATTTATTTGCAAAAAAGAACAGCCTTGGTTTAAAAATTTACGAGTTAACTGGCTGCCGCAGGACAAATTGAGCAAAGGAAAGGGAATCGCTCTATTCGACAAGCACTGTACGTTTGATCGTCATGGAACTCCAAAAACTACGTATCCAAGTCCTGATAATTTTTGGTACAGGACTGCCGAGAGAATATTCTATTTAAGGGAAGCTATTGACGCTTGTGGACTTTCAAATGTTTTTCATTTTGAAAACGATGTTATGATTTACGATTCGTTTAAAAAGATAATCGGAAAAATGCCAACAGATATAGTATCTGCGATTCCCATGTCTCAAACTCACTCTACATTTGCACTCTCTTACATTCCCACAATAGACTCAATGGATTTTATGTGTGAGTATTTTATAGAATTATTAAGTAAAGGTGAGCGATACTTACAGAGAAAGGGCTATGATCATGTAAGTGAAATGAGTTTGTTAAACATGGCTATGCGTAACGGCTATGCTGCACAGTTGCCAATACTTCCAAGTCTCGATTTGAGCAATTCAATAGACTTTATTTTTGACCCCGGTTCTTACGGTCAGTTTTTGGGCGGTACTAACAATGGACACTCAAAAGGATTTATTGACCCAACTCATTTTATTGGTCAGTATTTTGGACGCACAGAAGATCGTCCAGAGAGGCCATTTGACGATGGATACCCTTACTTTCAAGGAAGTAAAATATTTAACCTGCACGTACACAGCAAAAACTTAAAGGATTTTTATAATGATTGATGGAGACTTTTTCCAAAGCATAGCTCATGTAACATGGTCTGACAATATGCAGTTGCCTGATCTTAAAAATATCATCATGTATGCCAAAACTGAAGATCAGTGTGAGGCAATTGACTTCATAAATGATAGGCGGATGGGGTTTGACGAAAAATATGTTTTGATAACTCACAATAGTGATTGCAGTTCATACAGTGACTCTTTTTGGCAAACCACGCCCGTAGATGTAATTGAAATGCCAAACCTCGTTAAGTGGTACGCATGTAATTTGAGTCACTGTGGTTTCTGGAAAATAGAACCTATTCCAATAGGATTTGAAAACACTAGATGGCATCCCAAGAAAAGAGATATTTTAAAACGGGTAAAAAAAGAGTTTGATCAAAACCCAGTAAAAAGATCGTTGACTCCTTTCGCTTGCTTCAATCCAAAGACGTACCCGCAAGAAAGAGAAAACTTACAGCATTTAATAAATAATGGTTACATAGATGCACATTCCGCAGATTGCGTAAATGGGGTAAGATACGAAGAATACATCCGTAATTTATTCACTCATAGATTTTGTTTATGTCCAAGAGGAAATGGAATAGATACCCACAGAATGTGGGAGGCTTTGTATTGCGGGTGCATACCCATAGTAAAGCCATACGTCACTCATATTGATTTAAATTGGAAGGCTGGACTAACTGGAGTGCTCAAAAGAACCACTAGACTCCCAATTGTAGCGGTTCGTAACTGGCTTGAGGTGACTGAAGGTAATTTACTGGATGTAGATTCTGAGATATCAGAGTTTACTAGCAGTGATATACCTATGTTAACAACCAAGTTTTGGCAAGATGAAATTGAAGGAGCTTTTAAAAATGCAGATTAAAATAGCTTTTGGAAATATGTGGGGTGGGTTTTTCCCTCATGACAATATAATTACAAACTCACTAAAAATGAGTCATGACGTGATCGTGGACAATGTGAATCCAGATGTAGTTATATGTCAACATACGGAAGGTATGCCAGCAAAGTATGTCACCGAACGATTTAAAGGTAGGGCAAAGATAATTCATTGGTACGTAGAAGCGGCAAATAGGATTGGGGAACCAGATTACAATGATTGCGACTATTCTATTACTACTTGTACTTTCGACAATGAAAAAAACTTACGCCTACCTCACTGGTCAATGTACATAGATTGGTTTAACGATCCGTATGTAGCAGACAGAAATCAATCATTCTTGATGTGTCCAGAAAAATTAACCTCTAGCTACAGAAAGTCTATTGAAAAACGAAAGTTTTGTTGTATACTAACAAATAACGATATGGGCCTGAGAGGTTCTCACTATCCTCAATTTATCAGACTCGCTCAAGAGGATGGACTAGAGGTTGAAAGCAGAGGTAAGTTTTGCAGGACATTCCCACCTCTTCAGGACAGTCGTTGCGAGTTGTTCAAAATGAGCTTCATAAAAGACTTTAAATTTCACATGTGTTACGAAAATGCGGACGTTCCCGGGTATGTAACCGAAAAGATTATTCATCCAATGTTTGATGGGGTTATTCCTGTTTACTGGGGAACAGAAGACGTTAAAAAAGAATTTAACCCAGATAGATTTGTATACGCTAGTGATTATTCAAGTATAGACGAAGTTTATCAAAGGGTAATTGATATACATTCTAACGATAAATTGTTTTACGAAATTCAATCTCAGCCAAGATTCATCAACAATGAAATACCTTATTGGTCTACACCAGAATATATAATGACAATATTAACTAGATTTTTGGAGGCATAACAGTGTCAGAAGTAATAAACCTTATAGATGGAAATCCAGACGCTCATGTTTATTTAGATGCTGTAAACATTCTCAAAGAAAAGCTAAATGACGATTATTCTTTTGTTTTGCAGGTATGGAATCATCCAATTCCTAAAGACACTAAGTATAAAAAGATTTTAATTTTGACCTCTGACGAAACGCATGGGATTCCTAAGCAAGCTAATGACGAAAACGTGCATCATGTGTTCAAGCAGTACGCACCTATGTCTGACATGCGAAATCCTGCTGCTGTTGTAGAAGTTAAAAATGTTTCTGCTTTGCCCTTATGTCATTTAGAGGGTCACTCACGACAAAATTACAAACGAATTAAACAAAGAGAACTTGTTTGGTCTTGGGCTGGTCAGTTCGACCCCTACAGGCGGGTTGGATTTAAAAACAATATAGAGTTACTGAAGCGTTATAGCGATGAACGCAACATTCCATACGAGTGCCATTGGTATCAAGGCTGGAACAATGGTGTTTCTATATCTGAATATTCAAAGATGGTTAACAACACAAAAGTTATGTTTGCACCAACTGGCTCTGCAAGTTTGGAAACTTTTAGATTTTTTGAGGCAATGATGAGTGGCTGTATCGTGTTTACGTTTGGCGAACTACCTCACGGCAAGATTTACAATTTCCACAACGAAACACTGAAGGGGCTAAAGCAAGAATTGAACGATAGGCTGTTAATCAATTACTTTGATCCTTTTGGAAGTGAAGATATATCAATGATGAAAGCTCTCGTGGACTGGGTTGATTTTAACCCTGATAAAGCCCAAGAAATGTCTGCTGACGCAATGAAGTGGTATGATATGATGTGTAGCCCTGAAGGGCTATCGGAATACATGATTCAAGAATTGGAGAATAAAAATGTTTGATACTTATGTAATGCACTGTGAAAGGCTAACAGAGCGACGAGAGCATATAGAAAAAACACTTAGAGGTATGGATATTTATAATTACTATCTTATAACTAATGAGATGGACGATGATTGGTTTTCTTATAGTGGGTTTTATGAAGACAATGAATTAAAGGCTCGTGAGTACGCACAAGTTTGGCTAGATAAGCATCCTGACGCAACTTACAATCATAATAAACTTTCAGCGGCTTCTATTTCTTTGTGCTGGAAGTGGTACAATGCACTTAAACGCTTCGTTGATTCTAGTGAAAACGATTACGGCTTATTCCTAGAGGACGACTGCTCCTTTGATAAAAGTGTCAACGAAAAACATATTGACCTTATAATAAAACTCGCTGACATTCCCTATAACCGCACCCGTTCTATAGCTGATGTTATATTTTTAGGGGGAGCTTTTGATCACAGTATACTCAACTTCACAGAAACTCTTTATTTCGATGTAGACTCTCTTGTTGATACTTTATTGATTGCTGATCACCCGTCAACAAACACCACATCTTCACTGATAATCAACAAAAGTGCAGCAAAAAAGATACTGGACGTTCTATGTCCGTTTTACCTTCCTATAGACTGGCAGTTTAATCACATTTTCAAAGAGCTAGACCTGACAGTATCGCACACTTATCCATACATATGTTCGCAATTAAGTGCAAAAAAAGATGGTTTTATTAGTGAAGTTGAAAGATAATTGTGAAATTTTGTCGCACCTGAGCTATAATAGAGTATAACACAAACTAATGGAGTAAAAATGAAAGAAATAGCAGTAATAGTTAACAATTTAGCAGTAACACAAAACAACTTTTACATGATCAAACGGTTTAACGAAATGGTTAAAGACCCTAAAAGGTCTGTCTCCTGCTTCATGTTGCAACCTTCACCCCCTGTAATAAAACCAATGTTCTCATGCAGAAACATCTCTTTTGTTTCAAATTTTACTGGCAAGTTAATAGCTACCGATTTTAATTCGTTAGAATTGCTTTTGGAGTCTCATACTGGTTGCGACAAGTATCTTTATTTGTGGGATTATAACCCACTAGCACGTTTCGACGCAACCCAAAAACTACTAAAAGACAAACGTTTAAAAATAGCGGTAAGAAGTGAAGGTCACAAGGCTATGCTTGAAAACAACTACAATGTAAAGGTTGATGCAATAATTGAAGACTGGGATATAAATCAACTGGAAAAATTTTTAGGAGAAGACGATGAGCAAAATTGATGAAAGCTATGTAATTAAAAAGTATGGCGAAAACTTTAGCACATACTCTATAGCAAAAGAGCTAGAAACCTACCCAAAGAAAATTGAAAGAATTCTTAAAAAGAACGGAATCAAGCTACGTTCTAAGTCTGAAGCTCAAGCACTAGCAATCGAATCAGGTCGTGCAAAACACCCAACAAAAGGAAAGCAAAGGTCAGACGAAGAAAAGCGAAAGATCAGCGAAGGTAGAGCCGAACAATGGAGAAAAATGTCTAAAGAAGACAGAGACGCTATTTCCAGAGCCTCTAAAGAAAGATGGGACAATATACCTGCTGATAAAAAACGTGAAATGCAAGAAAGTGCTGGAAGAGCTTTGAGACTAACAGCATCAGAAGGATCAAAGGCTGAAAAGTCTTTAAAGAAAAACCTAGAGTCTGAAGGCTTTGAAGTAGTTCTACACAAGGACAATTTAATTCAAGGAAAATATGAAATTGACTTGTTTTTGCCTGAGATTAAAACTATAATAGAGATAGATGGGCCACAGCATTTTAAACCTATCTTTGGAGAAGCAAAGCTCCAAAAAACAATCAAACAAGACTCTGTTAAAAACGGTCTTTTGGTTGCTGCTGGATATTGTGTTATTAGAGTCAAGTATATGTGCAAGCACTTATCTCAAAGTGTTGAGCGTAAACTATGGAGTTTAGTATCGGAAGAAGTTGGGAAAATCAAGGACAAGTTCCCACCTAAAGGACAAAGATTTATTGAATTGGAGATTAACAATGAGTGACCAAGTGGAAAGTAGTATTTTTGTAGACAATCCAAGCGATTATATGGAAATATCTTTAAAAGATACTGAATCAATAGAGCTTAGAGAAAGCAATACCATGCCCGCATACGGAAGTGATGAATGGGATGACTTTGTAATGTCTAGGTTTAAAAAGGGTGAAGTTTTTTCTATGCCCAATGGCAAGCCCACAGTTTCGTGTGCTGGACTCAGAAGGGTAGCAGAAGAACTATTAGGTGATATCGTTGTGAGTCGCCCAAGTCAAGTGTTTCCCGCGATGGACGTAGACGGACCGGGAAGAGCAACTGTAGTGTTTGAAGTAACAATAGACTGGTTTAACTCAGGTAGAATGAGGACATTCTCTGACGTTGCCGACGTATGGCATGGGAACACAGACGATTTGTTCTGTGCTCATCCAGTAGCCACAGCAAGCACTAGAGCGGAAGGACGAGCCTTGAGAAAGGCTTTAAGGATTAAATGTTTAGCGGCTGAGGAACTCGCTAAAAAGGACGTAGCTTCAATCGTTAGAATGTCAGTGGAAACATCCAAAAAAACTCAAATCTCACAGGAAGGAGATTGGGATGTAGAATCAAAAATTAGTGAAGTTCAAATTAATTTTATCGACACTAAATGCAAGCAAGCTGACATTGATGTAACTAAGTTTTTAAATATGGGCAAAGAACCCATTGAGGATATCACAAAAGTATCCAAACAAAAGGCTTTAAAAATGATAGAGCATTTAAATACGATTCAAAGCGGAAAAGGTGATAAAACAGATTTAGGCAAGTACAATCCAAATTGGAGGTAAGATGAAAGTAAGACACCAAGTAGGTAAAATGACAGTCGAGTTAGAAGCGGAAACACACAAGGATTTGTTTTCTCAACTAGCTTCATTTCAAGAAGTTTTTGGAGAAACCAAGTGTGGGAAATGCGGTGATGAACGTCTTCGCTACATAGTCCGAACTAACAAAGACGACGACGAATTTTACGAAATTAGATGTGAGAACTGTGGAGCTAAATTGGCTTTTGGACTCATGAAAAAAGGTGGAGCTATGTTCCCTAAAAGGTCTGAAGGAAAAGGAAGCGACAGACGATGGCTTCCAGACCAAGGCTGGATGCGATGGAACAAAGAAAAGGGATGTTTAGAGTAACATTTTAATCGGCTGCATGAAGGGGGGAAACCCCCTTCTTTTTTTTGAAAGGTTTATGATGGATAAAAAGTGGCTACCAAAGTCAACAGAACAATACATACTCGTTAAAAGTGTGATTAAAAAAGGTATACTTCACACTGAAGTTATTAGAAACAAGTTTCCTGACGTAGATAATGATACTGTGGTTAGGGAAGTGCTTAAAAATTTGAGAAACGCAGAAAGGAATAAAGATGAAAAAAATCAAGGTTGAAATCTCTCCAGCGGACTTTTTAGATAGGCTTTCGATTCTGAATATTAAGCTAAAAAACTTTGAAAACCCAGAAAAGAAAGCCGCAGTTAGAAAAGCTAAGGCTAGTTTGTTTGTTGGCAACATAGATCAGTTTAACGCCATGAATAACGATACTTACGTTAGGAAACAATACATTGCTCTGCAAGAAGTAAATAAAGAAATATGGGAGCTTGAAGACATTGTAAGGTCTGATTCGGCTCGATTGGTCGATCTTAAGGTCTACCGTCAAATCACTGATTTAAACGACAAAAGACATAGAATTAAATCCAAGATAGACTCTCATCTAGGGTCGTCTATAGGGGAAGAAAAGGGATATAGATGATTATAGCCACAGAATTTTACATACCTAAAAGCGAAGCTAGACTAGATGAAATAGTCGAAGCAATAAGCCGTAATCACGATGTTGCAGAAAAACTACTATTGTATATCAACTCTAATGAACAGGAGTCTGTTTCTTTTGCTAAAAAGTATTTAAACTTCAGAAACTTATATCGAATTCACAAACCCAAAAGACAAACGTTTGGATCAATATTTAGATCAACTTGGGGAGAAGGCACTGTTGCTGTGTGCAATAACGACATTTCTTTTACTCAAGAGGCGGCTGATATCATCAATAACGACGATATGGAGAATAAATTTCTTTGTCTTACCCGATGGGATAAGGGACAGTTGAAAATGCCAGCTACATCTAGAAAGTTTTCTCAAGACGCTTGGGTTTTTAAGCATCCGTTTATGAATCAACAAATGATTGACACTTCAGATTTTTATTTCGGAGTTCCGGGCTGTGATAACAGAATTGCATTTAATGCAGTTGTTTCAGGTATGAACGTTCTGAATCCTTCTGAAATAGTTCGTATAGATCATCATCACGAATCGGATGAAAGGAACTATGAAAGAAACTCTAGAGGAACGCCAGCAAAATCAGCTAAGATAGGACAGCCATCGGTTTACATGAACGTGGCGGCATCAAGCAGTATGGAGTACAACCCAGACAACCTCTTGTACAAACGTCAACAGTCTTGGAAGCACGATGTTTACCAAGGAGAAGATGCTATAAAAGAAGCGAGTGCGGAATTTTACAGAAGGTGTGAAGTAATTAAAAATGACTTTCTATAACGTTTCCGTTTTTATCTAAAATCTCCCAACCATTATCATAATCATCGTTAACATAAGGGCTAGTAAAAACATTTTGCATATACGGGCCGACTCTAACATGGTGGTAATACTTGGGTTTGTCAAGTCTCATTGACTTTATAAGATGAAACCATGAAGTGTCCACCGTATGGATTTCTTTAGCTCTTTCTATAACGGTCATCCAATCAAAAATATAATCATCACCAAAAAAGTACCCTTTGGAACGGTTTTTTGTTTTGATGTGCGGCTTAAACACAAATAAATCAGACTTTACATTCAGCCCATGATTACACTCTGATGAAGTTTCAACGCAAAAAGCATAATCAGAAGGAAGATTCAAACTATCAAAAAGTTTTTCCTCTCTTTCAAAATCCCTCTCTATAAAAAAATTTTCATGCCTCGCACAAAAAGGTGCTTCATGTGCGGCGTAAAACAACTCAGGAAAACAATTGTTTCTTCGGTCTAAGTTAAACCTTGGCATTTCTTTCCACCATCGAGACAAATCCCAGTAAAAAACTCTTTTATGAGAGTCGGGAAATGACTTAGCTCGTCTTTTGATTTTTTTACGCCCACGCCTATGAGTAGGAGGCTTTGGAACCGGCTCTGGGTGAACAGTTATTTTGGGGTTATCTCTATACATCCATGAAATATTTCTAAACTTGTTATGATCACCTATGCACAGCAGGTCAACATGCTCTATGTTTGACTGAGAGGCAATCCATCTGGTTGCACCATTCATAAAAATATAGTCACCAAGACCAGAATTATTAGCTAAAAAAACTTTCAAATCAAGAACCTTTCAAATAGACTTTTGCCAGTTTTTAATCCAATGACTCAATGGATGGTTTTGCCCTATCATCTTACTCTTCATAAAAAAAACATCACCCTCACTAAGTATTGCAGCAGTGTAAGAGAGGCCGCTTTTTGCCATGACTAAAACTTTAGCCGTTACCAGATGATGGTATGTGGTGAGCATATCAAAATCTTGAAAAGAAAGACTTGGATTTGCAATTCTTAACACGGTTCTTTCTATCAAGTCTTTAGGCCAACCATCTATAACCGAAACAAAGTCCTCAAACGTCCCTTCAGAATATATAGCTATTCTGAAATCACTTGGATACTTTTTTGCTATTCTTGGAATATAGTGATTGTACCAAACGTTGGGTATATATCTAGACTTCCTATCACCTCCTCTACTAGGGTGAACATCACCTCTTCTAATATGTACCGCTATCTCACAATCGTTAGGTTCTGGCTTTGCTGTAGACCAGTAGTGATAACGTATTTTATCAAGTACATAATTTTTATAATAAGCGTTTGGATTCTTGAAAACCTTAGAATTATATTTTTGCACTACATCAACCACGGCTTCACTTCTGTTATCTGGAACTCCGACAAACTCATTTATAGCCCTAATCTCTGACTCACCACGCCAGCAATGACCAACGTTAGAAAAGGGTGTGTGAACGTATCTAAACAGTCCTTCACTGCTATAACAAAACGCCATACCAGATAGCTTTGCGTTCCATTGACAGCCAAAGCCATCTGTTTTACCTTTAATCGTTAGGTTTTTACAACCCATAGATTACAGATATTCCATCGAAACGTAAATTCCGTACTGCTCTTTTGAACCAATAGACAGAGGTGAAGCAGAAAGAGCAATAGACCATGTGTGATGGGTGTCTAGTCCAGTTCCACCAAAGGTCTTGCCGATATCAGAAACGGCAGTTCCGTCACCAAAGTTTTGCTGGCCGTTACCAAAGAACAGGGCTTGATTTACAGTAGAGTTAACATACTGTGTCCATTTAGGCCAAACCATAGCTGAGGTAACTAGAGAAAGGTTTTTCTGACCACTTCCGGGACTGTCAGATAAAGGAAGTACAATTCCAGTTCCACCAACAGTGTCGAAAGAGCCTGTGATTCCAGCATCGCTCAATCTAGAGTCACCATTGGTATTAGTTGCTGAATCCAGCCCGTTGATATACTTGATACCAGTGCTGCTAGTGTAATAGTTCTTGGTTACCATTTCGGCAGGCCAAGGCTCGCCCCACCATAGAATGTCTCCACTTCCAACAACGTCAGAAGTAGAACCTAGAGTGCCTTGAGTTGCGTAAGTCCCACCATTGTGATTGATGATCTCCGCAGCTTTCGTATTTACACCACTAGCAGGATTATTGATGTTGGCTCGGTCGTAAATTCTTAATTGACAATTCTGAACCTTTACGGCTGAAGTATGGCCGAATTCTATACCTAAAGTACCTTGGAATGTCTTGACCCCAGAAAGTCCGATAGCTTGGGCGGTTCCATACTGACCACTTATAACGCACTGACCGCTTGGGAACGTGTCTGTCACGTACTTTAAGTTGTTTGTTTCGTCTTTGTATACGCTACCATCAGCACTAGCAATTCTAGTCATTCCTTGGTACGCACCTATTTGAACTGAAGAACCAGCAGCAGAGCCATAAAATGCAAGCCCTGAACCGTTAAGGTCGTCAACGGCAGCAGTTCCATCAGCGTTGTGAAGTAATTGAAATTTAATTTCAGCCATTTTTAATCTCCTGTAATTTGGTGGGTATATAATACCTACACATTTTTTGTTGTTATGTTAATTATATTTAAGAAGGGAACTCTGGGTCTTTTTGCGGCCCTTCGTTAGTTGGGGGGTCGCCACCATCAGTCTCTTCCTCTTCTTCTGGTTCCACAATACAAGGAACATCCTCGTCTGGAATGTCATCTTCTGGACAACCAACCCAAAGAGGTAGCCATTCGTAGTTTAGCCTTATCGCTATGACAAAAATAGCATTTTTAACGTAATCCTGTTCCAAGCTAGGGTCTCTATTTGCCACTGTTATACGGTCGTTAGACTCAACTGGATTTCCATCTTGATCTTCGGAATAAGTATCCAACAGTGTTGTTATGTCGCTAGACGGCAGTGCTGGGCCAACCACGGTTCCTGTGCCAGTTGTGAACTCATCAGTCGTTTTTCTAAACAATTGAACTTCAAAATAAGTTGGGTCGCATGGGTTGTCTGGGGCTGTAATACTTGATCCTTCTGGAACTATACCGCATACGATCTGCGGGCCACCAGCCCACACCTGCCTCTCGTCATCCCACTGAACTGCTAACGGGCCAGTCTTCCAAGTAGTTCTATCGTAAGGAACCTTATCATCAAATTTAAAAATATCTGGAAAACTAGCTCCCATTCTAGGGGTAGGTCTATCACCTAAATCAAAGCCCCAGCCACTTAAAATTAATGGTGCTCTGTGTGCATTAATTCTTACCTTCTCAATCGCTCTTTTGTCTTCAATTTTTTGTATGTTTAAGTCTGTGGTCGTACCTGCACCATCTTCGTGAACCATCATTTTGTAGTCACAATTTGCAAAAAACTCAGTACCATCTTGCCCATCTAATATATTGGTAAAGTACGGGTCTAGCTCTACAATGGTCGGGCCAACAAAATTACCTCCCCCGAAAGTACCGCTATCGTTTCCTCTGATTGTGTTTTGAAATCCCGGCGTTGGAGCTTCAGAGTTTTTATTCTTGACTATTTGAATTGGGTTGTATATCTGCTCCATGCTTTGCCCAGCAGCATTAGCATAGTGAGTTGTTACCGTACCGCCCGCAGCTTGTGCCGTTGACATACCGAAGCTGGTTTTTGTAAGTGTTTGTTTTGGCTGTTCGTTTTCTACTCCCATATTAAATCCTCATATTCCTTTCCGCTGATATCGAACCCATGATAAACTGCAAGTCTTGATCTGAAAATCTTTCAGAAAAATCCGCTGGTTTATTTGAAAAATCTTGTTGTCCGTAATCTAGTTTCTTAAATGGTAATCTTGTAAATTTACTTCTTTCTTTTTGCATAAACGCTAGGCTTGCTTTGTTTATTTTTGATATTCTATCGACATTGTATTTTGCTAACTTGCCAAAGTTTGGAGTCCAAGTATTGAACTTGTAGGTTACAGTAGCACCTGCATCGCTGATACTTATGTCCATATTTGTTACATATGGCCCAGATTCAGCAAATCTGTCACCAACGTTAAAATTAGGAAATTCTGCCAATTGAACCGAACCACTTTCAACTGAGGTCATAGCTGAAAGACCAGTAAAGGTAAGAGAAAAAGCAGCTTGATCTAAAGAATAAAAACCACCAAAAGTTTCTGGTTTTAAACTGTCGTCATTTACTACCTCAGCTTTTCCATTTAAAGCGTTGTAGGCGTACCACGGCCCCCATTTGTACCTGCTACTTTCCTGCGGAATCCCAAATACTACTGGAGCCATTACGTCTGGTGGTATTTGAAACATCAGGCTTTGAAAACCCGGACGCATATATGCTTCTGGAGGTATTCCATCTGGAAACATTTTTGGGAAAAAGTAAGCAGATAAAACAGTCAAGCCAAAAGTCGGTGTTGTTATACTGTCAAAATATCTAACGGTAGCACCCATCTTACATATAACATGAGGCTTTCCATTTATCCATATTAGGTCACCTTCTGGCCCACCTCTAGTTGTAGCAAGTAAGCCTCCTGCTCCCGGCAATGCTGCTGGTGCGTAATCTGATCCAAGCTCGCTAAAATCTATAGCTTGATTAGAGCCTGTCAATGATGCGTTTTGTGGATAAAAAGCCGCAGCTTTCAACCTTCCATCGCCGTCATAAAAACTAACATCAAAAATAGGTTTAGTTTCATCAAAAGCAGAGGAAACAACATCCCAAGCCGCTTCGTATTGAAACTCGTCAGTAATATACCTTATATTGTTGTCTAAGCCACCCGGCTCAACAGGTAAAGGAGCTAGAAAAACCTTATTGTAAAATTCTTGAGCAACCTTTTGCACTCGCTGGAATATTATTTCAGAAACCCTGTTCATGTTCGCCAAGAAAGCAGAATTAGCAGAAGCAGAGCTAGTGTTTGCCAACTCTATAGCACTTCTTTTGTCTGTAACAAAGGTAGATAAAAAGTTTGCACTAGCAGCTATTTTCCCAAGCCAAGGACACTGAGACGGATCGTTCCAAGTTCCACCATTAGGCTCCATATTTGCCATAACTTGAAAAGCCTTGAATGTTTCCCAAAGTTCTTTTCCTCCCAGTGCCATTCTCAACTCAAAGTAAGTAGCTTTGTAGTAGCCGTATATAATATCAGGTATAACAAATGGGTTGTATCCAGCAAAAACACTTGAAAAAGCACCAGACATATTTATTGGTATTTCACTGCCAAGGTTGTAAGTACCGTGTGGAGCACCGATTTGATAGGTATTGTTAGCGTTTCTATTCCAAACGGTATACATTGTTGATGTGCCTGCTTTGAAATATCTACTAGCAGGGCCACCCATTACAACCTTTTGAGTTGCAACATCTTGTAATTCTCTTCCAACGTCAGCAGACATCAAAGTATTTGGAGTGCTATTTTTAGCGTTTTCTACAAATTCGAAAACAGCATTTGGAGTGGGTGGCTCTCTGCGATCACACACTCTAATCTTCATTATAGGATTATCAAGAACGCCACCACCATTGTATTCTGGAATCTCGTCATCTGTGGTAAGCTGCACAAAATAATCAACTTGGATAGAGCTTGAAATATCAGAAAGAATTCCATTTAAAGACTGTACTGGGCCTTTAGTTCTCAAGTGGGGTGCTGTTTCATTTGTAGCGTCATACAACTCTTGCAAGTCGATAGTGTATTCACTTTCACCAAAGAAAGCCTTATCTCCAAAGGTAAAGTCTCCAGTAGAAAGCCTCTGAATTTGGTATAGCAAAGAAAGAGAGGGGAATCCAGCACTGTTAACATCTGCGTTTCCAAAGTTAGCAACGTTTTCACTTGGCGGCACATTTTGATAGTTTTCCAGTTGACCAAATGGGTTGTATATGTTTCTAACTTGCGTGGTTAAAACCGCAGCATCGTAGGGGTTGAATCTATCGTATTGACCAAATATAGTACCTTGCATTTCATCCATTATGATTTGGATTCCATCAAGTAGCTTTGTTGGAGATTCAAGAACTACATCGTAAGTTCTTCCAGAGGTAGATTGTTTATATGTATACCGCTGAAATACACCACCAAAATAAAAACCATAATATTTTAAATAACAAGCAGTTCCCACTGCTGGTAAGTCAATATTTATATCGTTTTCTGGGTCTTCGACTAAAGTTAATTGGCAGGTTCCACCTTGACCTCCCCACCCAATAGACGTGCTAATACTGGCTATGTAAGCACCAAACATCATTGGCGTTCTGCCCGAAGGTGGACTAGGTTGACCAAACGTACCGCCATCGTCGCCATCGTCGCCATCGTCGGTAGGATCAAAAACTAAAACGATATTGCCATCGTCGTCCACTACATTTCCGTCCTGATCTGTATCTGGAGGTCTGTTGTCTGAACCTCCTCCTGAAATTCCCATTATATATACACCCATCCTATACTAAGGTTAAAAGCACCACTTTTTGGATTCCACGTCTCCGATCTAGATTCTTGATACACGCTACCAGTAGATGCGGTCGGCTCGTAGGAACTAACCATGTCTTCTAGGATTTCACTATCATCTCCCTTGCTTGGCTTTGTACCTCTAGCACTTCTGTCCATAACTAAATCAATTGAAACACTAACTTTTTTCTCTGTTGTTGTTCCTATGTCTTGAATGATTGGCCCATCAGCTTTATCCAATATAGCTAAAATAGCAACAACTTTATTTGTTCCAAACTCATTATCATAAGTTACATTTATATCTTCTCTGATAGCATTTGGAAATGACACTACCAAGTCATCAAAGGTCACACTCCATGTTATAGTCCCAGTAACCTTATTATGCCCAAGAGTTTTGTTAATTTCTACATTTCTTAAAGTTCCACCAACACCAGAAGACGTATAAATACTATTGGCAAGTGTATAAGCCTGTCCAAGAACAGTATTTAAAGCACTTAAAGCGTTTGTGTACTTGTCTGTTGTTGTTGGGATGGCTAGATCAATCGTTGATACTGTTTCTAGTCCTTGAATTGTTCCGTTGACTGTGACAGATGCCGCTGGTGCTTCTTGCGAGTTTTCTACGCTAACGTCAACCTCGTGCGTAGCAGCTTGCGATTCTTCAGAAATCAACCAAGTTTCCGTTACACCATAAGAACCCGCAGCGATATCCGAAGAAAATGTTCTTACAAGATTATAACCTTTAAAATCTCCCAAGTCCACAAGCGAAAGATCGTCGCCCATCTTTAAAGGATTAAACTTAGTATCTGGCTTGTCAGTGTAAACAGCGTTGTTTACGCCAGTTGTAATATCTGACGAAACATTTTTGCACATTCTTGACTTAACCCAGTTTTGAGCAGACTTCCAAGCTGTTGTAACCTTGGCATCCACAGCAGGTGTGTCACCTTCTGCTGGAATAGCATCGTCAAAAGTTTTAATGCCCACCGCATTTAAAGTGTGAGTCAAAGTAAAAGTTTTATGGGGAACTGAAGGAGTTAGCACCTCACCCGATACATCGCCCGCAATTTTATTTTCTTTAAAAGCAAGAGTTCCTTCATTTAATGATAACTCCCAACTTTCCTCTGCTGAAGAAACATTCAAAACTGATGTGTCGACAGGAGAAGAACCCGTTTGGCTATTTGCGTTACTTGAGTTTAAATAAGCCTCAAAAGACAAAGTGTATTCTAAATTTTGAACACCTAGCGACTCTTCTGTTTGCTCTGGTATTTCAACAGACAACAAGCGTGCGTCTGAAAATATTATTTTGTTGTTGTGACCACCGTAGGGTGCTATTGTTAGCTTGCCGTTTCCATGCTGTGCAGCTTCTTGCAAGTTAAGGTTTGAAACAATAATTGCCTCACCTTGGATCGCGTTTTGTCTTTGGCCTTTTATTGTAGCATCTTGACCAGTGGTTGATTTTATGGTCGCGGTTCCAGTAACAGTAATACTGTATTTAGAACGTAGATAAGTTCCGTCACCAGAACTCAAATCCTCTCTACTGATAGAGTATCTAGGAAATGGCCCAGTAACACCCGTGTTACCGCCAGTAAATGCAGTGCTATCTTTAACGCCACCAATTATAATATCTGGTGCATTATCATAATATGGTTTAAATATAATACCCATTTTTTACTCCGAATACCCTTCCGTAAATACAGACATTGAACGATTTGTAGGCGACTTAACAAATAAACTAACACCAGAATTACTTACAAATGCACCTTCAACATTTAAAGGAACAATGCCACTTCCGTTCTGGCTTTTTATAAACAATGGAATGTTTGCATTATCTGGTTTTTCAATATACAAAGGCACTCCAGAATTGGCACTAGCCTGTGTTTCAATAAACAATGAACTTGATGCGTCTATAGGAGAATACACATTTCCTGCGTTTCCACCGCTAATTGCGACATTTATATTTCCTGAACCAAAAAATATTCCACCTGAAGGAATAGGATCAGTTACAGCACACAAAGTCATTTCATTGGATGGAGTTCCAATTAAAGGGGACATTACGGTTAAGGTTGCCCCACTAGCGAATTGCTCGTTTCCACCACCAGATATATGTACCGTTGTGGGAAACTCAAACAAAGTAGCGTTTGGGTCACTAGGCTCTTGTATCACCGAAATAAATAAGGGCATTGTTGCAGTTTCGTCAATATCTTGACCAATTTGCAAAGTTCCAAATATAGCCTCTGGCCCAGAAACAAACAAAGTCCCACTGTTGTTTACTGGCATAGGGCCGTTCAAAAACAACCTAGCTGTTTTAGCTGGTGGGCCAATCATAGAAAGCGTCATATAATTATGTCGCCACCTTAAATATGGTCCAGTCCCCGGAAATAAAGGCAATCTACTATCCTCCTGCTTTAAATGAGTTTGCCGAAGCGTCTATTTGTCTCTGAATTTGATCTGCGATCATTGGCAAAAGACCGTCACTGACAGCAGCTATAATAGCATCTTTATTGCTTATGTTTACACTCATAGAAAGTTCTCCACCAAAAGTGTGGAACATGGTTAAATTACTAAATGAGTTTGCTATGCCTTGAAGCTGATTTGCAATTGTCTGCATTGGCTGTAGGATTTTGCTCATTTGCGTAGAGAAGTCCGCGACAAACGTGTTTAATGTAGCAGAAAGTGCACTTGAGTCTATCATTATTCCCATGCCACCACTGGAGCTTTCGGCTCCGTTACTACCATTTGATCTATATTGAACGTTGCCAGTACCCACCACTCCACCTCTACGGAATCCAGTGACTTTGCCCATGTTGAGATTTTTCATGTAGCCCACACCGTGCTTGGCTACAGCTTCTCTGCTCATAACAAATTCACCCGGAGTTAACATCGCTGGAACACTGTCCATTCCACCGTTGATAGAACCGCCAGCGGCTTTGTACAGAGGATTATCTGGGTTATCAATTGCCTGCCAATTTTTATAATTGTAAAGTTGAGTCAAGGCATTAGTTAATTGGAAACTTCTTTCTCTATCAGAACGCAATCTTCCGTAGCCAGCAGGGTCTTTATTGTACAGATAATTATTTTGATGCTCCATACTCATCTTGTCAAACCCATCGAAAAGCATTAACTCAAGAAAATTATTTCGACGCTCGTTATATTGTTCTTGGGCTTGTTGTTGCGGGCTTTTCCCTTGTTTGCCTCTTCTAGCCTCAACCGATCTTTGCTTGGCTTGGTCAATTCTTCCCTGAGATTTCTTTTTCTGGTGTTGCGAAACTGTTTGACCTTGTTTGCTGGGTCCTTTTATAACTTTTTTGGCCCTTTCTGCATTTGCTCTATCAATTTCCGCAAAATCAGTAGTACCAAAAGCCTCTTGTTCATTTTTTTTCCTTTCAGCATTAAACTTGTCTCTTCAAGCTTGCTCTTCGGCTGACGGGCCAACCGGCGATGGTAGTGGCTTGCTTTCTCCGTAACGAGTTAACCCTTTTCCTGTGGTATCGTCATCCTTTAACGGTTTATACCTTCCAAAGTCATCAGCGTCTCCTTTAAACTTCGAGTTATCAGCCAAAGCCCCCGCAAGCCGCACCGAGGGAGACCCTCCCCTAGCTACTTCAGCCGCGTGAATAAACTTTCTTTCACGTTCGCCTAAGTCTTTAATGCTTTGTTTGAACTGGGGATTGGCTATAGTCTTGCCATCCTTTGCGAATAACTGCCACTCTGACCACCATTTACCATAATCATCTTCATAAGACCTTAAATACTTTGCTTTCCCAGTCCCGCTACTCTCCCCCACATTGCCTAGTTTTGCGTCATCCATTACACCAGTTTCATTTTCTTTTGTGGAAGGAGCAGAAGCCGTTTTGTTTCTAGCTTCATTTTCTTTCTTTAAAGCGAACGATGTATCGCCACCGAATCCCAAAACTTTATGAGCAGGAATGTATTTCGGGACATTAAGATATTGCCCTGAATCGCTCAATGTTTTGAAACCTATCTCCCCAGTCTTGCTCGCTCTTTCTTGGTCTTGAAAGTATACAGCCTTGGCTGTCATCTTTTGACCCGTCTCGTCTAAGTAAGTTAAGGTCTGCACATCGCCGCCTATTTTCGAACGTGCTACATCGTAAGCACCGCCTGGCATCTCTCTTTGGCTTTGCAATGCGGCTTGCCGTTTTTTCTCTGCTTCTTTTTGTTCACTAGCAAGAGCGTCCGCGTTTCTTTTACGTCTTAGAAGAAAAAGAATGGGCATCGCGTCAGCGGAAGCAAAAGCGTCCGCGTTTCTTTTAGGGTTTGCGTCAGCGGAAGTAGGAGCAGCAGCGGCAGCAGCGGTATCAGGAATTGCAGCAGGAGCAGCAGCGGCAGCAGCGGCAGCAGCGGCAGCAGCGGCAGCAGCGGCAGCAGCGGCAGCAGCGTCAGCAGCGGTATCAGCGGTATCAGGAATTGCAGCGGTATCAGCGGTATCAGGAATTGCAGCAGAAGCATCGGTAGTGGCTATTGGGGTTTCGGGAGTCGAAGCTGGTAAGTCTAATTTTTTCTTACTAGCCTCCTGCATAGCCTTCTCGTTTGCCTCTTTTTGGAACTGTGGCAGAGTTTCGTGTAGTGGTTTTTGACTGTAAGCCTTAACAAGATTACGACGAGACTCGAAAGCTAATTTAGTTTGAGCAGTGTTTAATTCAGGAGAAAAGTTGCTGCTTTCTATATTTCTTTTTTCTATCTCTAAAACGGCTTGTCTAGCCATGTCTATTACGTATTCTCTATCTGTCATCATTTTCTTAGGAGGAGCGTAAAAAATACCATTACCAGCACGATTCTTTTTCTCTGTGCTTTTTAGGTTTTTGAATGGTTCACCAAACTCCTCTATCGAAATTTGTTTAAGCATTTCATCGTCAACCTTAACATTGCCAGAATCTACTGATTTTGAGAAAGCCGCCGAAGCCTTAAGGAGTTCAAAATAGTCATTATGAGCTTTTATGAATGGCATAAATTGCCTAAACTTGTTTTGCATGAACCTCAAGCGTTTAATGTTATCGGAACCTTTGCTTGCTTCCCACTCTTTCTTGGCTAACTTTATACCTGATGTAGATTGAAATCCCACCCCTTTAGAATCTGCCCCACTCAAAACTCCAGTAGCTCCCCGATAGGTAGGTTCCTGCGATTTTAAGTAGAGATTCGTCAACCCCCACTGGTTACCCTCCGTGCCTGACGAATACGCTGATTCAACTAAAGAAAGTCTGTCTTCTTCCACGCCCTTCATAAAATCAGGTTGATAAGAAGCATTTAACCCAATATAACCGCCGAGCTTCCTATACAAAGGCTTGCCTTGATTTATAGAGTTCAAAGCCCCAACCCCCACTTTGTCAACAGCAGACTTTCTGATAACAAACTCACCCGGAGTTAACATAGCAGGTACGGTATCAGTTCCTTTAGGTTGGAATATAGACCCGCCTTCATTTCTGTATATAACACCACCAAACTGCTTATTTTGTTGACCAGCTTGGAAAGGGTTTAACCTTGCACGATTAACTTCATTTGTCTGTAAAGTCGCTCTAGCAAGAAGATTCATAACCATAGCTAAGTTATCAGTAGATTTAATCAAATCTCTTTGAACGTTATTCTCTGAGAATAAAGCCTGTGCAACCTCTGGTGGCAATCCCATTCTCATAGCGTCTTGCTGGATCAGCAAGTCTCTGAGTTGCCCGCCTGTCATGCCAGCACCGCTCAAGAAAACATCTTCAAATCTATCAAGCATAGAAACAATAGCAGACCTACTTTCTGGACTTTGGTTTTGCAAAGTACCGCTTCTGAAGGCCATTTCTATACCGCGTATGGTTCTAACAATACTCTGTCTTTCTTCTGCTCCACCAATAACAATATCTTGAATAAGACCTTTCTTAGCTGCCTTTTCCTGATTTAGTCTTTCTTTTTGAACTTCTGCGAGCCTTTCTTGTTCTTCAGCCAACTCGACAACAGTTTCTCCAAAAAATTCTAGCTCTTTAGTTGTTACACTTATAATTTTTTGAAGTTCTTTTTGTATGCGTGTTTCTTCTTTTCTTTCAGATATACTGGCTAAACCCCTAGCTGATCTAGCTGTGCTTTTATTAAGCTCGGACACTGCATTGCTTCTTGTGTTAAGAATACTTTCTAAGTTTCCAGCCCTAGCACCAGTTCCAGACAATCTAATACGTGACTCTCTTAATCTATTTCTGACTATAGAACCCGGAGTTTGATCTATTCCCCTAGCTCTTCTTCTAAGTTCGTCAGCTTTTTTGGTTAGTTCAAACGACTTTAAATTATTGTCTACTTCTTGCTGCCTAAGATCAATGACGGTATCTACATATTGAGCGTAATGGTTCAACTCTCTGTTTCTCAGTCCGTTTATCTTTTCAAGCTCTTTTGCGGCTGTCTTACCCTCTTCAATAAACGGTTCGAAAATCTTAGCAAACTCTTTAGAGTCAATACCGCCTTGGAAACTCTCCTGCAACCCCTTTTGAATTTGACTAAACATATTTTTAGGAATTGCGTCTGGGTCTAAACCTGCCGCCTTTATTAAATCTCTAGTTTCTTTTACGCCAATTTTTCCTTCAGTTGGTTTAAATTGTATTCTAGAAACCGCAACTTGTCCTTCTTGCAAGAGAAAAGCTGTTGTCTTGACACTTTCGACCATAGCTCGTCCTTGCTGTTTCATGTCATCAGGGAGGTCTTTTATCAAACTGTTTAAGTCGCGAGAAAACTCTTTTGCGTTACCAGTTCTTTTTAAGTCTTTTAACCCAAGGATTTCATCAAATGAAAAGTTTTGAATTCCACCGCTAGATAGAGAAGATATATTAGAAACATTTTTTTCAAACCCTCCAATTGTCTGACCTAAATTAGCCAAGTCATTACCAAAGTCAATAATAGAACTCATTCTTTGAGCAGCTTCTTCGGCAGCAGCGGCCATCTGTCTCTGTGCCTCAGCAGCTTCGTTTGAGGATTTTATTTGATTTTGAATCCCCGTATCTAGGTCAGCAAGTTGTTGAGACTCTCTTTGTCTTGAATCGGCTATCTGTTTTTCAACAGCTTGTTGCTTTAGCAAATACTTTTCTCTCTCATCGCCAACCAAGTTTTCTTTAAGTTTAATTTGAATACTTCTTAATTCAATTTGATTAGATGCTCTTTTAAGTGCGAACTCTTGTTGTACTGCGTCTTTGACGCTTTGATAAGCTCTAGCAAAATCTCCAGCACCAGTAGTCAACCCTTGGAAAGTTTGATTTCCTCCACCTATAGCACCGGCAGCAGCTTCGCCAAGCGTTTTCCTTGCTTCCGAGGCATTAAGGGAAGCGGCTTTTATAGACTCTGATATTTGCTTTGTGGCAAATTTAAATTCTTCACCCTCTTTAGAATTTTTCTTAAAGTCATCTTCTGACAAGTCTGAAATGGACTTGCCTTGACTTTCAGCTAGTCTAATAAGTACACCCTGTGCCTTTGAAGACCCGTCATCTTGCCTACTAGCGGCTTTAAATCTTTCTTGTGCCTCAAGCCTTCTTTCAACTCTTTGGTCTGATGTCAACCCTTCTGCTAAATCTATGTCAGAAAGTGCTGTTTTAAATTCGTTTTGTGCTAAAAGTAAATCCGCATAAGAACCCACAACATCAGTTAGAATTTTAATTTCATCTTGTCTTTTTTTAGCCGCTGCGGAGACTGCTTCACTGGCTGAATACATTGCAACCCCAACTCCTACAGCCGCTCCAACAAGCCCACCAAGAGCCAAGCCTAACGGTCCACCGAAACTACCTACCACCGCGAACGTAGCCGCCATGCTAGCCACAGAAGCACCAATTCCCGCTGCTGCCCCAGTAAGGCTTGAGCTACCTGTCAGACTGTAAGCCTGTGCTTCTTCTGCTTTAGCAACTGTTTTTGCAACCCCTGTTTGTAGGGCAGCTTTAAAATCTTCACCTTCAGTTATTTTTTTGATGTATTCATCATTAGCCTTCGATAACTCTTCTGCTTCAGCCTTTGCCTTCTGAGAAAAGAAAGTCATGACAATAGCTACTGCTGATACAGCAGCAGTAAGTGCAGCGAGTGGCCCGATAGCAAGTCTAGCCCCAGAAGATAAAACCTTACCAAATTTACCAGCAAATTTACCAATCCTGCCTCCGACTTTTGGAAGTAAACCCCCAAACTTATTAGAAGAAAGAATTTCAGCATTTTTTGCTGCAACTACCTGTCCACTTGCTACCGCCTCAGCCTGCTTCGCTGCGGTTACTAATGCAGACGAAGAAATGCTAAGAACGGTTGTAGCTACCATATCAGCAAGAGTACCTACGAATCCAAGAACACCAGCTACCATTCCTATTGTTGCAGTAGTAGCTTTTGCTGTTGCTTCGTTTAATCCAAGGAATTGAACACCCAAAGCGGACGCTGAACCCGCTAAAAATACAAAATTTTGAGCACTTTGAGCTATTGATTGAATACTCTCTGCAAGACCTTTTCCTTCTTTGCCTTCTTTGCCTTCACCCGCCGAGGGCTTTTCAGGGCCATTAGGTGAGTCAGGAGAATCAGGGTTTGAATTTTTGTACTGTTCTATTTCTTCTTTTTTCTCTTTGTGTAACTCTGCGTTAATTTTAGAGCCTAAACTCATATCGGATACAGACTCCATTACTCCATTGGTCTGCTTTTTTCTAGCCTTGGCAAATAATTTGTCGGCTTCGTCACCTTCTTTGCTTACACCCGCCCTAGCATTAAGGCTAGGCAACATTTCTTGCAACGCCTCACCTTGAAATCTAGCTGGGCCAAACTCTCTACTGTTTGGTGTCTCAGCAGCCCTCGCTTCATACTCAGCTTGAAATCCTTTGTACGGTTCTGGGTCATCTGGTATTCTTGCAGGTTGGTTTTTGCCGCTAGGGTCAGCGTATTTGCCACCAGCCTCAATTTTTATCTGTACCTCTGCTTTTTTTGCTTCACTTAGTTTAAATTCTTTCTCAATTGTTGATCCTATATCATCCCAATCGACCAATACTGGGTCGCTAGGTTTTGAAGTGACTGGGCCAGCACCGCCAAACCTTTGAATTCTACCAACCGCACCGCCTTTATTAAACCCAACAACACCTTGCTTGTTCATTTGATTTAACTTTTCTGGCCCTATTCTTGAAGCGGCATCCTTATTAAAAACGAACTCGCCCGGTGTTAGCAGTGCTGGTACTGTATCTTCGTTGCTTCCACCTTCATTAAACCGCTTGATCATTCCACCAAGTGCTGCTTGTTGTGCTTTTTTTGAACCCTTAGCTGGGATATTCGCCTTGCCAAACGGAGAGGCGACAGCCTCTAACGCTATTTGATTTGCAATTTTTGTCTCAAAATTACCCTTATCTTTACTAGTCTGCCTTTTTCTTGCGTCTACAAAAGAACTAGGAAGACCTT
>Ga0070746_10000377_pt1 | contig 26591 bp, 24 predicted proteins | sample VirMetDEL_Mar_21_FD_77016 | JGI IMG/M metagenome (GOLD analysis project Ga0070746, IMG submission 77016) | Aqueous microbial communities from the Delaware River and Bay under freshwater to marine salinity gradient to study organic matter... | ecosystem: Environmental > Aquatic > Marine >...
ATTACGCCTGTATCAGGACACTTTCAATGCAGAGGGTATGACCGACGAGAACTCGTTGGCAAACGCTTTGTTGACTGAGCCTGATAAATTGTCTCCAGTATTGACTCACCTAGCGGGTCAGGAAGACAAGCGTTTCCCTTTATCTTTCTTAACTGAAGGATTGAACAATGTCAAGTACATTAACGACATTGAGTACGATTACCCAGTAATGGGTCGCTTGAACAAGAGCGTTATGGCAGTATCTCTAGATGCAGGTACTGGTGTTTCTCACTCTCGTTTCAAGGTAACTTTTGCAGAGCGTTGGTTCGTTAAGCAGTACATCATTGAAAACCCAGCGGGTGTTCAAATGCGTGTAATGGAAGATCCAATCGAAACTGCAGGTGGATGGCAGTACACTTTACAATTGGTTACATCTGATTCTTCTGAAGCAGTTGCTGCAGGAGATGTTGCAGGTAAGCAATTCGTACAGTTGTTTGCACCTACTGCATTCTCTGGATCTCGTGGTAACGAGAGCAACTGGGTAGCGCCTTCTAAAATGCGCAACCAGATCTCTTTAATTCGTAAGTCATACCGTTACGAAGGTAACATGCCTGACCGTGTAGTTAACGTAGAGTTGACTGTAGGTGGTCGCACAACTAAGTTGTGGTACGATTTTGAAGAGTACCAGCACATGCTACGCTGGAAAGAAGAAGCTGAATACGCTCTTTGGTACTCTAAGTACAACCGCGACACTGATGGTGTTATTCACTTGAAAGATGACAACGGCAAACCAATTCCATTGGGTTCTGGTGTTATCGAGCAGATTCCTAACGTAGATACTTACTCTGAGTTGACTGCTACTAAGTTAAAGAACGTTGTTCGTGACGCTCTCTACGGCGCTTCTGACGCTGCTCAAATGAACATCGTATTGTTCACTGGTTTGGGTGGTCTAGAAGAGTTTGACAAAGCTATGAAAGACGAAATTTCTAGTGGTTCTTACATCAAGAACACTGATCCTTCGAGCTTCATCACAGGCTCTGGTGCTAACTTGCAGTTAGGTGGATTCTTCACTAGCTACAAGCACATCGATGGTCACGTGATTACTGTACGTCACTTGCCTTTGTTTGACCACGGTGCTCGTGCGTTGAACTCTGACAAACACCCAGTAACAGGTCTTCCAATGGAATCATACCGTATGATCTTCTTGGATATGAGCTCTTACGATGGTGAGCAAAACGTTGCTATGGTAACCCGTAAGGGACGTGAGCTTGTTCGTTGGGCTGTTGCAGGTGCTTCTGTGCCTCCAGGATTCCAAGGTAACGCGCTTCGTGCGAATGACGTAGATGGTGCATCTGTACACTTCATGAAAGAGTCAGGTATCAGCATCCGTCGTGCTACGAACTGTTTACACTTAGAGTGTGTGCGTTCATAATAATTAGGGGTTTGAGGGGGAGTTTGCTTAGGCGCTCCCCTGAAACTCCAATTTAATATAGTAAACCCCCAGAAGATGGCATCTAGAATAATTACAATTAAGCGTAGAGAAAATACTACTAACCTTCCTGATCACGTATATGCAGAGAGTAAACGTCGCATAGGCAGCGTATTTACTAAGACTGGCGATATTTATACAGGTCTGACCTTCCCAGAGCAAAAAAAGTTTTTACCATACATTTTAGGTGTGGACCCAAATGACCCCGCATTTGGAAAAGAAGCTAAGCGTTATTTTCGGAATATGACTATTGAGGTACCTCTCGAAGGCGTGCAGCTAGAAGCTGGCGCAGATGAGAGTGGTGAACCTCTAAACGTGATGGATTATGTTAAATACAAGTTTGTAATCGGTCATCCTCATGTCGCAGGAGATGAAGGATCATTGAGCACAAACCGTAGCTTTAAGTACTATGTATACGATGAAGCTCTAGAACTTGAAGAAGATTTCAATGAACTAGAGTACAGAAAGAAAGCATACAAAGAATTTATTAAGCTTACTGACAACGAGAAGAAGATGGATATGGTTATCCGTCTGCATTTAGAAAATCCAACTAAAATGGATGCTAAGACTAAAGAACTATTCTTGGAGCAAATGGTAGAAGAGAATCCTCTCAATTTCTACGAGATTGTTACAAGCAAGAATCTTGAGTTGCAAGCGTTTATAGAAGAGTGTATTACTGCAGAAGTAATACGTAAAATAGGAAACTCTCTGTTGTTAGGTGATGAAAAGCTTGGTGATACTATGGAAGAAGCTATACTGTTCCTGAAGGATAAAAAGAATAGTTCGACTCTCACCACCCTAAAAGCTAGGGTACAACAATACGCTGAATAATGACCGTACAAGAGATGCATTATGCTGTAGATCAAGGGCTCCAGAAAGTGGGGTCCTTTGTCTACGACACCTTTTTAGAAGAAGAACTAGATTTCTTCTTAAACAAGATGCAAGAGCGCTTTATAAAAGATAGAGTGTTTAAAACATCCGATCCTAAAAGGTTAGGCTTCTCTTTAAACCAAAAACGTCTCGATGATATTCGTAGTATTATTGAGATTGACTTTGTAGATACAAATGTTGGTAATGCTTCGGCAGAATATCAGCGCTATGATCTACCAATAGATTACCTCTACTTAGTCAATTTACGCGCTAGATTAACTCCCTCTCATTGCGATAGTACGGTCCTTAAGAAGGTGCCCGCAAGAGTAGTGGAGCAAGATAAGTTATATGAAATGCTTCGCAATCCGTTTGCAAAGTCATTAGCTACTACACCTGTAGCGTCTCTTACACTAGAAGATATCACAGTGTTTCAGACAGAAAAGTTTATATTAAAAGGTGTAGAGCTTGACTACATTCGGAAGCCCGAAAATATTAGCTTATCTTTGAGTCAAGATTGCGAATTAGCAGAACATACCCACCATGAGATTGTGGATATGACAGTCAAGCACATTTTAGAAGTTATAGAATCACCACGTTACCAAGGTAACAGTATCGAAGAGTCGCAATCAGACTAATTAGATTTTACTAATTCTATAAATATTTTTTAAAATGGCAACACAAGTTTTTGTTATTAATGCTGCTGCTGACCTAAAGGTTGGTATCGCAGGTGCTGCAGATGCAGCTTACACTGGCATTACTGCTGGTGATAAAGAAGTAAACTTCATCGCAAACGGTAAGCGTTCTGTAGATCTAGACGCAGCTGAAGTGGTTCGTGTTACTTCTTACGACTACAATGCAGGTACTGCACAAGTATCTACTATTGATTTATCAGGTGTAGCTTCTGGTGTTACAGAGTACGTTAAAATCATTAACACTACTCTAGGTACTATGAACCTTCCTATTAAGAACTTCGAAGGCGCAAATGCTGCTGCAATCGTTGCTCTTATGACTGCTGAGTTTGCAAAAGCTTCTAGCGAATTTGCTGGATTTTCTGCTTCTGCTTCTGGCGAAGTAATTACTGTTACTGCTCCTATTAACGGTTCTTTCCGTTTGGCAGGTGCTGCAGGTTCTGTAATTGCTTACACTACTGCAATGGTTCCTTCTACAGGTGAAGCTACTGACGTAACTAGATTGTACGATCTATACGCTGGATACGATGGTATCACTAACCGCGTAGGTTTCCCAGTTAAGCGTCCAACTTCTCCAGTTGCATCTGCTACAAACTACGATCTTGTAATTGTAGAAGCAGTTGCTAAAGCGGGATCTAAAGACGGTATGTCTGCACAAAAAGGTGAATTAATTAAATTGATCTTTGCTGTAGATAGCAATGATGCTGCTATCTCTAATGGTGGTAGTGCTCCGTTGGCTACAGAACTATCTACTTGGAAAGGATAAAAATTTAGAATATAAGGGGGGGGCATTTAGCCCCTCCTAATTCTTCATCTAAAATCTAATCATGGCTGCATTCTTTACTTTCGACATTAATCCTTCTACTACTGTAAAATTTACAGCACCTTATCCTGACCCTGCTTCAGGTGCATCACTAGTTATTACAACTCCTGATAGCGTAGTTATTACGATTAATGATCTTGCAGCTTTATCTGGATTTAATGAGTCTGATCCAGGCGCAGAAGTTGATTTTACAATTACTGAGCTTAATGCTTCAGCCGCAACCTTTGCTAAAGGTTCTGACACTCTAAATACTTTACCGTGGACTAAGTTTCCTCCAGGAAGTTATAAGGTTGGGTATACAACTGACACAGAATATTTAAATAAGAACTTTTTACTCTTTACTACAATCGATGACTGTTTATATACCAAGATTGACGGCTATATGTTTAAAACCTGCTGTGATTCTTGCAGCGGTACAGAAACAAAAAGACTTGTCGAAAAACTACTTGCAGTCAAAGAAGGTGCAAAGCTAGATTTTAAATATGCTGCTTCGGCAGATTTAACTAATAAGCTTACAGCCCTAGAGCATTTATGTGAAGGAAATTTTTGTAATTGTGATTGTGGTTGTTAATGGCTAAGGTATATAAAAAATTAAATTATTTAACTCCTGCAGCTGAACAAGCAGATGTAGAGTCTACAATTAGAACGCTTAGTACAACACTTACTACGCGTTTAAATTATGACCTATGCACGCAAGAATTAGAAAATAAGCTAATGTACTTAAGAGCTCGATTAGAGTACCTTGAGCGTAACTCATAGATAATTAATAAGTTACAAAAATTAGTTATATTGTAGGGGTAATTAAATACCTAAGCATGGACATAAAAAAAGTAATTCAAAAGTATTGTAGAGACAATCAGACAATATCAGTAAGAAAATTAGCGGCAAAGATTTTAGAAGAGACGGATATTGCCGTCTCGTTTAATACAGTACGTAGACATATTAATAAATGCAGAGCACAGGAGGATGTTGAAGAGACTCCAGAACCTGTTGTAAGAGATTTAGAATACGATAAAAGTTATGTGTACCAAGCGGATAAAGATTTGTACATCTTCTTTATACCTGGATATAACAAGCCTTTATCTTTTGGGGGAGACAAAGTAAGAGAGTTAAAAAGAAGGTATAGTAATTGGGATGGTAGCCCTAATTCTATTAACCAAATATGTAGAGCCTTTAAGCTATCGCGTTCTTTATTTGATAAAATACGTCGCATCCTATCTTGGACTCATGACAGTGAACCATTTACCGATGAGGAAATGGTTACTCGCAATGAAGAAGATTTGATGACCGAACTTGTACAAGGCAAAAAGTTTGCTTTAGAACAGAAGTTTGAAAAACAAAAACTTCAGCAGTTAGAGAAAGATGCACGTAAATGGCAAGAACTTAAACTAGGGGTACTTAATCCTTTTACAGATCATTTCGAGAGACACAAAGAAGCGCTAAAAGCTACTCCTCAAATTAACTTTGAGAACAAAGAAGGTGAATACGCTTGTGTAATATCTCCATTTGATTTGCATTTTGGTAAGTATGGATGGGATAAAGAAGTAGGAGACACCTACAACAGACAAATCGCTGAAGAGCTTTTACTTAAGCACACAGAGGATTTGTTAGCAGAGATTAACCATTACCCTATTGAGAAATTTATCGTGCCTATAGGCAGCGATTATTTTCATTTTGACACAGTCCGAGGAACCACTACTAATGGAACCCCGCAAGATTGTGACGGTACGCTCGTTCAAATTATGTTTGAAGGCAGCTACCTAATGATTAAGTTCATTGACATGTTAAGACAGATTGCTGCAGTAGAAGTTCCTATGGCAGCAGGTAACCATGATAGAGTTCTTAGTAACTCGTTATTACTCTTTTTGCAAGGGTACTACAGAGAAGCTAATGATGTTGAAGTTACGTCTAATTTAAAAATGCGTCAGTATGTTCAATACGGTAACACTGTAATGGGCTTTACGCATGGAGACGGACCTAAGATGAGTAACCTACCAGGTCTTATGGTAAACGAGTCAGGATTAACGTTCGGACCCGATACACATAAAGTTTGGTTTACAGGTCACTTGCATTTTGAAAAGGTTGTAGAACTTCAAAAAACAAAAGTCTATCAAATGCCCTCTTTGAGCGGTACAGATAGATGGCACCATCATAATGGTTATAAATCTGTGCGAGGCATGTGTGCGTACTTAGTTACAAAAGATAAAGGTGTAAGACATAATATATTCTCTAATATATGAGTGCTGGTAAATACAATATGGAAATAGAAGCAGGTGCTACTTTTACACGTACTATTACGTATAAAGATAGCACTGATACTCCTATAGATTTAAGTGGTTCTTCTGTTAGAATGCAGATAAGAGACAACTATTCTTCTGCCGAAGCTGCTGTTTCTCTAAGCACTCCTAGTAGTGGAATAGTATTTACAGGAAACACTGGAGAATTTACTATAACAATAACAGCTACTCAAACAGAATCTATAGATTTTAGACAAGGCGTCTATGACATTGAGATAGAGTATCAAAATAGCTATGTAGAAAGAATTTTAGAGGGACGTGTAAAAATTTCTAGCCAAGTAACACAATGAGCAACAATATTGTAAAAGTTACTCAGGCTTCTGGGAATAAAGTTTCTGTACAAGAAACAAACTTTACCGTTTCTCTAACAGAAGAGACTGTAAAAGTTGTTAATGTAGGAACTGTTATTAGTACAGGTTTTGATAAAAATTATGTGCATGACCAAAATAGTCCTAGCAATAGTTGGATTATAACACACAATTTAAATAAAAATCCTGCAGTCTCTGTAGTAGATTCTGCGGGAACTTTAATTATATGCGATGTTCAATATGATTCGAATAATCAAGTTACGTTAACTTTTGATTCTTCAACTTCAGGCAAAGCATACTTTAATTGATTTAACTTTTAAAAAATAAATATATCATGGCATTAAAAATAGTATCGGGGTTATCCGCAACTAGTATAACCCTATCATCTTACTTGGACCTTGCGAAGAACGAACTTCGTAACGCGCAGATTCAAAATTTATCAACTACTCAAATCACAGCGATTAGTAGTCCAGTACAGGGGCAATTCGTATACGATAGTACACTAGATAAGCTAAAGGTTTATGATGGTGCAGACTGGACTTTAGTTGGTGCTGCTGCTGATGAAACTACTATCACGCTTTCAAGTAACACGCTTACTATTAAAGATGGTGGTGTTAGCGCAGCTAAACTTGCTTCAAGCGCAGTTACCTCTGCAAAGATTGCTACTGGAGCTGTAACAAATGCAAAGCTTGGTGCTGATGCCGTAACCGGAGCAAAGATTGCTGATGACTCTATTGATAGCGAACACTATGTAGACGGGTCTATTGACACTGCTCATATTGCTGACGATGCTGTTACTGGTGATAAAATAGATGCACTTACGGTTGCTACCGGCAATATTGCAAACCTTGCAGTTACTTCTGGTAAACTAGCTGATGGTGCTGTAGGTACTGCAAAAATTGCTGCTGATGCGGTAACAAGTGCTAAAATTGCAGACGGTCAAGTTGATACAGAACACCTCGCTACAGATGCCGTAACGGCAGCCAAGATTGCTGACAACTCGGTAGATATTGCACGATTGAATGTTACAGACGGATCTAACGGTCAGTTTTTGACTACTGATGGTTCCGGTAACTTGTCGTTTACATCTCAAGTAGATGCAGATGTAAGTTCAACTAACCTTGTACAACGTTTATCAGAGTTAGATACTACACATACCCAGAATGTAGATTCTACCGATATAATTAAGATTGGCTCTTCAACAGATACTCCAGATGTTCAAATAACTGGTAGCTTTATTATTGATGGTGATCTTACAGTTGGTGGTACAACTACTACGGTTAACTCTACTACAGTAACCATTGATGATCCCGTATTTACTCTTGGTGGGGACGAAGCTCCAGCATCTGATGACAACAAAGACCGTGGTATTGAATTCCATTATCACACTGGCACAGAAGCACAATTAGGTTTCTTTGGTTATGATGACTCACTTCGTAAGTTTGTATTCCTTACGGATGCAACAAACACTTCGGAAGTATTTGCCGGTACTCATGCAGACGTTAAAATAGGTGATCTTGATGTAGCTACTATTGATATTACAGCAAACTTTAATATTGATGGGGTAGCAGTAACTTCAACTGCTGCTGAATTAAACATACTTGATGGTGTAACAGCAACCGCTTCTGAACTTAATATTCTTGATGGTGTAACCGCTACTGCTACAGAGCTTAACATCATGGATGGTGTTACATCTACAACCGCAGAAATCAACAAACTTGATGGGTTTACAGGTGTTGTTGCTGATCTTAACTATGCTAAAGATCTTCGTGCCACTGGAGTTACAACTACCGAGTTTGATAAGTTAGACGGATTAACAGCAAGTACTGGTGAGCTTAACAAGTTAGATGGAGCTACAGTAACCACTGCGGAAATTAACATCCTTGACGGTGTTACGGCAAGTACAGCGGAAATAAACAAGTTAGATGGTGTTACGGTAACAACCGGTGAAATTAACTCTGTTACTTCTCGTGCTGGTCGTTACTACCACGTAGAAGATAGCCACGGTGGTGGGGAATTACAAATCCCTTTTTCTACACACGGTTTGACATTCCCATTCCATGTTACTATTGTAGACAACAGTGGTAATACTCTTTTAGCGGAAATTATTCAAACTTCTGGAACGGATTTAATTACTATTCAAGATTTACCAGCAGAATCTATACACGTACATATTACTGGGGGATTATAATAAAGTCCAATAAGGTATAAGCGAGGAGGGCTAGGAATCAATCTTAGCCCTCTTTTTTTGTTATCTTTGTAAAACACAAAACTCCATCAAATGATACTAACTGTAATTTACAACAAGTCTACTGGAAGCTTTACGCTTACAAATGATGAAGATGCGCCTTGTGTTATTAACGAGAACGAAATTACAGATAACGATTTAGAATTAAGCTTTGAGGTTGCTATTGATCTTTCGCAATACCAAGAGTTTTTTAACGATGAAATTTTAGAGGATGGCGACAATAACGAGTAATCAAACTGGAGACTGGGCAAGTACATTAACATGGGTAGGTGGTTCAGTTCCAGCTGCCGATGATTTAGTTGTCATTGCTCACGGTCATAAGGTAACGGTAAGCACAAACATACAATCTACCAGAACTGGAGACGTTGAGATAAACGGTAATTTACACTTTGCGGATGGCGGTAAGATGCATCTTCATGGTAGGATGACGGTCTACAATAGAAGTAATTCTGGCAACAACTATGCTGGAGAGTTTGTAGAAGGATCAACTTCTTCTGGTTCTTTACTTTCCATGGCTGGAGGTTCAGAGATAAAAATATCTGGAAGCAATTCAGATCAACACGGTATAGACATTACTACTCGCAGATGGTGTGGTGTAGATCTTCAAGGAAGTGAACCCACTAATTACACAAATTTAAGTTCAAACCATCCGGTTGATTCACCATATCTATCTGTTACTAGTGTTGCTAATTTTGCTACTGGTGATATGATTAGCTTGTACGAAAGAGAAGTAGATTGGAGGTTATCTCCAGATGAATGTCTTTATGTGCATTATGCCGATACAGCAAACAACAGAATATACTTCAAGCAATTCGTTGGTCCAGAAGGAACGGTAATATCTAAATCTGGAAGTACCGTAACGGTTGACAATGGAAAACTATTTAGAGTCGGATATACTGTTGTTTTTGGCAACTCTAACTCCAATATAAATTCAAAAGTGGTTACCGGTATAGATGGTAATACCTTGACATTTGCTTCTGCTGTTTCTGGTACAGTTGATGGTCAAAAAATATATGTATCTGGTACGGAAAAACTTCACCCTAGCGGAAGGATTGTAAGAAGACTGGCTACAACAGTTCGTTCAGCAATAACATCTATAAACACCACTAATCAAGTTACGGTAGGAAACGCTTCTGACTTAAACGTTGGAGATGAAATCATGGTGGAAGCCATGACTAATGATGGCACTTATAACTATGTAAGTGGTAGCGAAAGCAACGTTTGGAGACACAATATTATATACACGATATCTGCTATTAGTGGTAATACACTTACTTTAGATAGAAATCTACAATACAAATCTGATGTAGGTTCTCTTGTTATAAGAATCACAAGAGACGTAGTTATTAAAGCTTGTAAAACTGATGGAGCTGAAGTCCCTAATGGAGATCAAGATTCTGCTCGTGTATTCTTTTGTGTTAGGTATTGGACATCTAACGGTTGGAATGCTGCTTCCACAAGACGTGTTAAGATTAAATATGTTAGGTTTAAAAATTTAGGGTATAATACAAACGATTCCACTAATTATAGGGCTGGTGTGACAATTGGTGGATATAACGGAAGATATATATCTACAATAAATGGATCTGCCGCAGACGAGACAACAATACATACATCCAATGGTGTTTCTCAAAATGGAGAAAACTATGTAGATGGCTGTGCGATAACAGCTTATTCCTTATGTTCTAACGAAACAAGAGATGGAGATAGTTATCCTGGCTTGTGTATTCGTCACCCTTATGGAAACGTTACTAGAAATAACGTGTTGTGCGGAACTGGTAACGGTTACTGGAGATGGTCTAGTGGATATTTTACTAAAGATTCTGGTACTATATCAATGGTTAGCAATGCTTATAATTATATAACCGAGTCTATATACGCTGATTTCTGCGCTGTTGAGTACATAACTTGTCGTATGGCTGAAGACTATGGATTTAAGGTTAACCAGGTTAGAGAGGGGTATTCAAAGCATATAAGACATATTGATGTTCAGACACAAAATGGTAGAGCATTTCAACTAGGAAACCTTACGCTAGATGGTGTATTACTAGAAAAATGGTACGCAGATAAATACAGATACCTAGGTGCGGATTCAGACGTTAGATCGTTAAATATATTAAACAGCAAGGTCTTGCCAAATCAATGGGACATGACTGCTACATATTACGACCCGACTAAAACTGGTTCTATTTATGCTAATCAGTTTTATCATTTTCCTACCAGTTACGAAGATACCTGGAAAGCACCTGGAGGCACAAACATAGTAACGTTTGTTGAACACGGATTTTTAAGTGACGAAGTACTTGAGCAGCGATACAGAATGTATAGACTTAAAAAGTCTGGCGAGTCTGACTGGGATGTTTTAATAGCATACGACAGTGCTAAAGGAATCATTGAAAAAGTATTTGTCCCAGCGGGAACGACAGTTAAAATTCAGTCGGAAATATATGTAAATCCTATAAGATATAATGGTAATTCAGCCAGCATCGGAAGTAATGGATACCCAGTTTTAATAGCAAAACCAGTAAATGGTTTAGAGATTTGGAGGGGTGGTAGATACTCTGATGGCGTTGTTGATTTTGGTCAAGGGGAGTCTTTTAGTGACACAAACTTTAATAGCAGTCAGTTTTCAAATAGCACAGAAGGAAACCTAGGTATAGGTTTTGTTGAACACGCTCGTCATACTAGTGCGTCACTAGGTGATTGGGAAACAAAAGAAGTAACAATACAGCCTCAATCAAAAGGATATCTTTTGACATTCGGTTTATGGGTAAATGATAGATCAATGCAAGAAGAAGGGTTTAAAATGAAAGATTTTAGAGTAGCTTTTGACATAGCATCTCCAGTTGGCAATGTTGCCTTCAAAGGTAATTCTGTGCAGAAAAGTGTACGCTCTTCATTTAATACTGGTAAAAAACGAATCGGAGGAACAAGATTATAAGATATGGCAATAAAACTAGTCAGTGCGTTAAGCACACCGCAATTCATTCAGTTTCAGAATTCTTCTGGTCAGAACACCGGTAAGATAGAAACAAGTGGTAATGATCTTGTTATCAGCAATGCTGTCGGTAATGTACTTTTTGGAGACGGAGCTTCCGATATTTACATTGGTGACGGTGTAAACAGCGTGGATATTCTATTTGAACAAAGCGGTGCTATTCGTGGAGAGGGATCGGTAACCCTTACTTTAGGGTCAAGCAACACAACACTAAACGTGTACAACCCGCAGATGGCTAATGGTATGACACTTACGTCTACCATGACTATGGGTACTGGAGCAGTCATTGACTTCTTGCCAGACACTGGTGCAATCATCAACTTGGATGGTCAAACAATCCTAAAAAGAAACACGTTCAACGGTGGTATTACTCTAGGTCATGACGATGCTGTTATTATTGCTGGTGGTGATACTTATTCTGTTCTTGAAAGCAACATTAGCCTTGGCGCTGAAACTGTATTCCTAGGTGCTGAAGGTGGTGTTACAATCTATGCGTTCCCTAACAACGATACAGCTTGGTCAAACCGTAAAGAGTTTATCTTCTCTAACGATACTAACTTCTACCTAGACGGACGAGTATACCCAAGCGATCAGGCTACAAACTATGTAGACTCAACACGCATTGCTAACTGGCAGACTGCTTATGGTTGGGGAAACCATGCTGGATTATACCTGGGGGCTACTGCTAAAGCAGCTGACTCTAACTTGCTTGATGGTATTGATAGTAGCGCATTTTTAAGAAGTAATACAAGTGATACTTTTGGAAACGCTAACAGCGTACTCACTATAGAGGGAACTGTAAGAAGTAATAACAACTCAAATGGAAACGGTCCAAACTTCAATGTAAGTACTACCAATAAAGCCATAGAAGAATATGCTTATCGTGTAGACAGAAGTGGAACTGTTGCAGGTGGTATTCGCATAGACGGTAACATTAGTATTCCAGATTATATTTTTCATACTGGTGACACAAATACTTATATGCAGTTTCATGCTGCTGACCAGTGGCGTGTTGTTACTGGTGGTGGTGAAAGACTTGAGGTAAACAACTCACAAGTTACAGTAGCTAGTAATCTTGTTGTGGGTGGTGATACAACGACTGGCAAGATTACAATTAGTAAACAATCACAACACGTTACTCAAGGCAGCATTTCTGCAAGTGACGCTCATTTGGATTTATACAACAACTGGGAATCTGATACAGACCAAAAAGGTTCTATAATTACGTTTACTGATAATTACTATGGTAGTGGTACTTATAATAAAACTACCAGAGCAGCAATAAAAGGCGGTACTGATACTACGGGAAATACTGCGGATGGGTATTTAGAGTTTTACACAGATTCTGCGGGAGCTAACTCACCTAATATGGTGTTAAGGTTAGATAAAAATAAAAACGCATATTTTTCTGGTAGCATTAGTACCGCATCTAATGGTAGTTCTTCACAGTGGAATACAGCATATGGATGGGGCAATCACGCATCGGTTGGTTATTTAACTACTTCAAGTGCAGCTTCAACATACGCTCCATTAGCTTCTCCAGCTTTAACTGGTACACCAACAGCACCTACTGCTGGATCCTCTACAAACACCACACAGATCGCTACAACGGCTTTCGTGCAGACTGCGGTATCAAACCTTGTTGACTCTGCTCCAGGTGCGTTAAACACGCTTAATGAGCTTGCAGCTGCGTTAGGAGACGATGCAAACTTCTCTACTACTATTACGAATAGTATTGCTACAAAGCTTCCTTTAGCTGGTGGAACTATTACAGGGAACGTTAAGTTTAATGATAATGTGGAGTTAAGGCTTGGTAGTGGCGCTGACCTTAAGGCATATCATTCAGGAACGCATACTTACTTTGATAACAACGTAGGAGATTTAATTTTAAGAAACTTAGCAGACGATAAAGACATTGTATTTCAATCGGATAATGGCTCTGGTGGTACTGCTACTTACATGTTCTTAGATGGTTCTCAGACTAATGTAAATTTCCAAAAAGACGCTATTTGGACTGATGGTAAAAAAGCGTTATTTGGAGGGTCGGGAGACCTACAGATTTATCACGATGGAAGTAATAGTTATCTAACAGACACTGGAACTGGCAACATGTATCTTAACGCTGCCGATAATATGTATTTCCAAGTTTACGCAACTGGAGAGCGTTGGATTACATTAACTAAAGACGCTGGTGTACAATTATTTTATAATGATGTTGAAAAATTCCAAACTCAATCTACAGGTACAAAAACCTATGGAGTTCACAATATAGAATATAATGGAATTGGTCTTGATATAGAAAACAGTGCCTCCAGCGGTTCTGATACAGGAATTAGAATTAGAGGTGCAAGAAACGGTCAAGAATATGCTACAGATAATCTTACGTCATACATATTACTTTCAAACTTTGATGATAATACAACTCCTAATAACTATGATTTAGTTAAAATTGGGGCTGGGATGTATGATGCAAACTCTGATACTGGTTATTTTAGAGTAGAAACAAATAATGGTACGTCCTTAACTAAAGCTTTTGATATTGACAAGAACCAAGACGCTAAATTTTATGGCGATGTAGATTCTGACGGAAATATCACAGCTTCAAATCTTAACGTATCTAATTGGAATACAGCTTACAACTGGGGTAACCACGCCTCTGCGGGATACTCAACGGCTACGGGCGTTGCAAATAACGCAGACAACTACGGATCATGGAATTTAAAAACCAATGATGTACAAAGAACAACAGTTGGTTCTGGTGGTGATCTAAACCTTGTTGCTGGTACTAACGTATCTCTTGGTTACTCTGCTGGCGGTACAGTCACTATTACGTCAACTGACACGAACACACAGCTTACTGATGCCCAGGTACGTGGTAAGATCAGCGGTACTGGATTGATTAGCTACAATAGCTCAACTGGAGTTATATCTACAACTGCTAACAACTACAGCCTTCCAGCTGGTAGTTCAGCTACAAGAGGTGGATTTAAAATTGGTTATGCTGAAAACGGAAAGAACTATCCAGTAGAGGTATCTTCAGAAAAAATGTATGTAAACGTCCCATGGACGGATACCAATACCGATACTGTTACTTCCGTAGGAGTTAGTGGTTCAGAGACTACTGGGACTATTACATTAGTAGGAGCTGGTGCTACTACGCTGTCTCAAAGCGGTCAGACTATTGAGATTAGATCAACGAACACTACCTATACTGTTGGTGACGGTGGCTTGACTCAAAAGAACTTTACTACTACACTCAAGAATAAGCTTGATGGCATTGCTTCGGGTGCAGAAGTAAATGTTCAATCAAATTGGAACGCTACTTCTGGGGATGCACTTATACTTAACAAGCCTACTATTCCAAGTGGAAGCCAACTTGTAAAAGTATATAATAATGTAGATTACATTGCAAGTGGTGGCACAACTGGTGATTATAGAGATAACTATGGTCCTGGTGTAACTGTTTATGAGGGTTATAGCGTAGGAGCTAATACACCACATAGTTACGACTCTACTGTTCAATTCATGTCTACGACTGGACAAGGTTTTGAGCTTTCTGCTGATTGGTTAAGTAATAGCACTACGCCTTTAAAAATTAGAAGTTTAAGAGACTGTTGTCAAGGATGGTCAACATGGAGAGACGTTGCTGTTGCAGAAGATGGGTTGTCTGGTACATTCTATTTTAACGACAGTATACACGTTGGAAGTAAAATTACTCACTCTGGCGATACAAACACTTATGTGCAATTTGATGCTGATCGCATCAGATTAGTAGCTGGAGGCACAACCAAGTTTGATTCCAATAGCACATATGCAACTCAAACCTATGTAAACACAGCTGTATCAAATCTTGTTAGCTCTGCTCCAGCAGCACTTGACACCTTAAATGAATTGGCTGCGGCACTTGGTGATGATGCTAACTTTAGCACTACCACGACAACAGCTTTAGGTAATAGATTACGTATTGACACTGCCTCACAAGGTCTTACTTCTACGCAGAAATCTAATGGTCGTACAAACCTTGGATTGGGTACAGCAGCTACATCAGCTTCAACAGACTTTGTGTCTGTTTCTGGAGATACTATTAGCGGTAATATAGATATTGTTCACGCTGCTAATGCGACTGGTCTTACCGTTAGGGTTACTGGAGGTGCAGTGCCTACAACGCCTCAATTTAAGGTTGGAAGAGATACATCTCAATATTGGGGAGTATTTGTAGATGACGGAACAGCTAACTTAGTTCACAGACAAGATGAAATTGGAGGAGGTAGTAATCATCATACTCAGTTTCAGATATGGTCAAGTGGTGGCGGTACTCATTCTTGGAAGTGGCAAGTTGCTGATAATGCTGGTGCTAATGGTGCTGAAAAAATGAAGCTTACTGCTGATTCTGAGCTTACTCTTGGTAGTGGTTCTAACACTATTACAAATACCAAAGTAGGTCAATGGGATACGGCTTACGGATGGGGAGATCATTCTACTGAGGGGTATTTAACAGCAGAAACATTTGGTTCATCTGATGTTATCATGTCTTTAAGCGGTGATGATGTTATTGCGGGAGAAAGTATAACATTAGCAGGAGGACTATCTTATAACTCCTCTACCAACACATTATCTCAGACTGATAACAACACTACGTATTCTGTAGGTGATGGTGGGCTTACTCAGAAAAACTTTACTACTACACTTAAAACCAAGCTAGATGGCATTGCCGCAAGTGCAAACAATTATACTCACCCTTCATATAATGGAGATGACTTTAGTGTAGATACAGGAGCTTTGACTGGTTTTAATGTCGTTTCAGATATTGATATCAATGTAACTACTGATGCTCTTGGTCATGTAACTGATGCTAATGGGTCTGTAGCAACAAGAGCATTGCAAAATCTAAACATACCTGATACAAGGGCTGGGGAAATAGCCCCAGACAGCTATTTAGATAAAGCCCTATCATTAGACTTTACAGACGAATTTGGAAGTTTAGGGTCTTGGTATAGTGGTCTTACATTAAAAGGATGGAGCGGTAGCTATGCTGCTTGGCAGCTAATATCAAACTCTGACAACAACACAGCAGATCAAAACTTATACTTTAGAAGTGGGTCTGGCGCTACTTGGGGAACAATGCATAAAGTTTACCACAGTGGTAACCTAACTGCTGGTACTAATGTAAGTATTAGTTCAGGGGGTGTTATTTCTTCTACAGATACTAATACTACATACTCTGTAGGTGACGGGGGTTTAACGCAGAAAAACTTTACCACTACGCTCAAAACCAAGCTAGATGGTATTGAGGCATCTGCTGACGTTACTGATACAACTAATGTAGTAGCGGCTTTAACTGCCGGTACAAACGTTCAGATTGCAGCCAACGGTACCATCAGCGCAACAGATACAAATACTACATACAGTGTTGGAGATGGTGGTCTTACGCAGAAGAACTTTACTACAACGCTTAAAACTAAACTTGATGGCATCGCTGCTGGTGCAGATGTTACTCCATCTTGGGTTCCATCAACAGATCCAAGTTATGCAACACAAAGCTATGTAGGTACGCAAATATCAAATCTTGTAGCCTCAGCGCCTAGTACGCTTGATACGTTAAATGAGTTAGCTGCAGCTTTAGGAGATGATCCTAATTTTGCGACTACAATGAGCACTGCTCTTGGTAATAGATTGAGAGTAGATATTTCAACTCAGAATCTTACTTCAACACAAAAATCAAACGGACGTACAAATTTAGGTTTAGGAACTGCAGCGACATTCGCTACGGGAGACTTTGCTACTTCTGCTCAAGGAACACATGCTGATACTGCATTTAATTGGGGAGATCATGGCTTAGCAGGGTATGTTACTTCAAGTGGTGTTACAAGTGTTACTGTTGGAACTGGTTTGGATGTTGCTACTGGCACAACAACTCCAAATATTACTCTAGATCTTTCTGAGTTTACAGACATGACCGCTGCCATGGTAGGCACGGATGAGTTTATTGTTTTAGATGCTGGAGCAGAAAGAAGAAAGGCGGCTAACGAAATAAGCCTAAGTATTTTTAATGATGACTTAAATTATTTAGAAGACATCACTCCTGCTGCTCCTGCGGTAACAGCTACAAATATTGTAGGTGAGACAATTGAAGTTGTTTTCTCTGCCTCTACTACAGCAGATATTGACTACTACCAAGTTTGGTCTTCTGTAGATGGCGGTTCTTATGGATTGATTGCACAAATTCCTGATACGGATTTTGCTTCATCTATGACAGTTATTGACGCTTCATTTAACGTAAGTGGTACTATTGCATATAGAGTGTACGCTGTTAAGAGTGGGGTTTATTCCTCACCTGGAACAGCTTCTAAAGCATTTACTGCACCAACTTTAGATGTGCTCAACATGTCTGTAGTTAGTTTAAATACTGCTTACTACATTCAATACGATTTGCCAGACTCTAGGTTTGTAGATCACATTGAGATATACATGGACTCGGAGGCTAGTGCTGCAAACTTAACACGTACGGGAGCAACGTTAGTCTACAGCGGAAACAACACATCTTATATGTACGCTGTAGGAAGTAATAATAACTATCACCAATTCTGGGTTGAAGTTGTAGAATCATAATTATGGAAATAGACGGATTGGAATACTGGAAACATGCATTAGCTGTGCAAGAAAATCATCTTGCTATTATTAAAAAGAAAGGCTTCAAGGACATACGTGATATTGAAAATTGCAAAATGTCTATAGAAGAGGCTAAACTTAAAATACAAGAACTGGAATGATAAAAAACGATGTATTATCTAGGAGCAAGATAGTTTCTATAACAGGAGCAATTGCAAACGATTACGAAGAGCAGAAAGCTATTGTTCCTGCTTGGAAGCGTGGTGTTGGAAACTACTCCGGTTATTTAAATGCTGGCAGTGATGACACCATTGGCTTTCCTCACGGGTATGGCGTGCACGATGATATTTTGATTTTAGCTTCTTGGTCTTCTGGATTGGGTATTTATAAAATAAACAATGACGGAAGCTTTACCAATATCTATAACAATACAGATCCTTCTGCAGGATACGGAGATGCAAACAACCAGTCTATAGTTCTTCATAAGCCAAGCAAAAAATTTGTTATTGCGTCTTATGACAACAATGGGTATTCTATATGGGATTATTCTGACTGTTTTAATGGTAACGCACCAACACGTTTAGAAGCTGCTCAATATCTTATTAACGTTTCGGGAGGCGGAGCTTTTGATGATTTTGGGTCTTCATACTTTTCCGGTTTAACAATAGCTGGAGACTGGGTATACGCTGCCACAGAAAATGCAGATCACTACAAGAAGATTGGTCGCAGAAACATGGTTACAGGCGTACAAGAAGTTATAGATTTTACTGTTGATAAATATACAGGTTCCGCAACTATAGATAGAAACGGATATAGAGGATGCTTGAGCTATGACTCTGTAAATGATAGAGTGTTTTATCAAACATATTATAATGCTAATATGACTACAATTGTTGATGCTTCAACATCTAATCCAAAAGCTGTTTGGTGTGATATGGGTGATGCAGGTCTTGGAGATGATGCCTATGAGCAAGGTATATTTGTAATTGATCCTGTAAATGCGCCTAATGAAATGGTCGTAGGATGTAGTAGTAGATTTGCTCATGTAGATATTACTCCTTGCTTTACCGGAACTAAACCTACAGTGCTTAGTCAAATATATGTAGAAAGCGCTGCATCAGGTCAACGATTTGGAGCTTACAATAGAGCAGGTGTTCAGAATCAAGAAATAACAAGTAAACATTCTGAAAGAAATCCATCTTTCCCTACTATGATTCCAAGCACTGCTGATAGAGGAAGAAATATGTTAGAGGGTTGGATAGATTTAGATAACAATAAAATGGTGGGGTTGTATAGATATAATAGTACTACCGAAGATACGTCTACCGGAGGACGAGGAAGAAGCTTAAGATTTGATTACAGCAATCCTATTTTTAGAATGCAGTCTGCTAATGGTACATACTATTGGATTAAGTGTGGTCACTCTGGGGGTGACGGTCATCAATTGTGGAGTTATTCAGATTCTGTCGGCAATGGTCTTATAGGAAACTGGGAAGTTGTCTATGGAAATTATACATTGCCTAACTCAGCAAACATTGACTTTGTAAACTTAAATTACAATGACCACTACGTACCTTCTGGATGTGCTTTTTCTTATTATGTAAGTAATAACGGAGGTACTAGTTATGAATTGTATACAGGAGGATCAGATGGATATCATACCTTCAACTCTACCGGCACTAGCTTGAGAGTTAAATATGTAGCTACAGGATTTTCTGACAAAGCTCCTTACAAAATGGGGACAGCTTTTGATGGCGTGAATTACGGTTCCCTGTATACATCTATAAAAGACGCAACCATACCATATAAGGTAACTAGAAAAAGACTGAGAGGTAAAAAAAATTAAACAATGGCAACAATAACTGGATCTAAAAGACACTTAGACATTAATAGTAGTACGGTAACTACTTCATCAAATATAGATATTGGTGCTAAGTTGTTTATTTCTACTACCGATACAAACACCACAAGTACTACTGCTTTAGTCCTTAACTCTAATGAGGTAGAACAACGTACTCTAGGTTCTAACGCTTTTACAAGCTATACAGACCATAGTACACAAGGTTATTTAACTACTGTAACATTTGGAGACATTACTGGCACTCCTACAACGATATCCGGATACGGCATTACGGATGCTTTTGATGGAGCGTATGGTTCATTAAGTAGCATTCCTTCTACATTTGCGCCATCTGCCCACAACCAAGCGTGGAGTACTATAACAGGAACTCCTACTACTATAAGCGGGTATGGTATTACAGATGCCTTTGATGGTGCTTATAGTTCATTAACAGGTGTTCCTTCTTTAGGTACGGCAGCTGCTAGCGCTGCAACAGATTTTGTAGCTGTAAGTGGAGACACAATTACTGGCAACTTGTTGTTACAAGACAGCGTTGAGTTGATACTTGGTACAGATACAGATTTAAAAATCTATCACGATGGAACAAATGGTAGAATAGCAAATAACACTGGTCACCTTTACATTCAAAATTTATCAGATGATAAAGATATTATCCTCAGAAGCGATGATGGTTCTGGTGGCTTAGAAACATACTTGAATATAGATGGGTCTCTCGGGCAGGTTAGCGTTCCAAAACCTTTTGTTGTAACTAGTAATGCGACTATTAGCGGAGAGCTGTATACAGGAGCTAATCTTACCGTTGGTGATGGAACTGATGACTCTAAAATTATTATTAAAAACTTCAATGCCACATCTGAGCATATTGAGTTTTATCATGGTAGCACTCGTGTAGGTGAAATTGGTGCTGAAGACACTACTTGGTTGCGTATTAATCAAGAAACTAACAAAAACATATACACTCCTAGATATATACGTGCTGACAATGGTTTCTTTGTAGATGGCACAACAAAAGGTATTAATGGTAGCGGTAACTTTATCGGAGGCACTATCACAGGTGCAAGTGATGCTAATGTTACAAACTGGGATGCCGCTTATACTCACTCTCAAGCTGCACATGCACCAAGTAATGCGGAAGCTAACGTACAATCAGATTGGAACGCTACAAGTGGTGATGCTTTAATCCTTAACAAACCTACTATTCCTACAAACAATAATCAGTTGACCAATGGTGCTGGATATATAACAGGTATTGCTGCTAACTCTGTAGGTATAACAGAACTAAATGTTTCGGATGGTACTTCTGGTCAAGTATTGACTACTGATGGTAATGGAACGCTGTCTTTTACTACGGTATCTGCAAGTGGTTCTAACTACTACCTAGACGATATTACAAGAACTGCTAGTACAAACACTCTTGTGTTTAGTGTTAATGGAACTACAGACCAGTCTTATACCTTTGGTGCTAACGCATTTACCGATACAGCTATCCCAGTAAGTGGAACAGACTTTGACCCAGTAGGAACAGACAATTCTACAAACGTAACACTTGCTTCTGTAACAGGAAACTATCTAAGCATTAGTGGTCAAGAAATTACAGCAGGTACTGTTCCTATTTCTTTAGGTGGTACTGGAGCAACTACAGCATCGGCTGCTAGAACAAACCTAGGTGTTGACCCAGCGGGTACAGACAACTCTACAGATGTTTCACTTGTTACTACAGCTGCTAATTACTTGACTATTAGTGGTCAGGCAATCACCCTTGCTAAGCCTAAGCTTAGTGAAATCAATGGTGGTGCTACAGCAGGTATTCTAACCACAAATACGGGTGGTGTTGTATCTGTTGACACAAGTACATACTTGACAGAAGTTGCGTTCTCAGACCTTATCTCAACACCAACCACCCTTTCTGGATATGGTATTACTGACGCTGATAACTATGGTTCTTGGAGTATACAAAATGGCGGAGGAACAGCTACATCAATTACAAGCGGTAAGCATATTAGATTTGATGGCGCTTCTATTAGCGGTTCGGGTACTTCAGGAGATCCATATGCTGTAGACTTATCATCATTAAATACTACTTACTCAGCTGGAACAGGTTTAACTTTAAGTGGTACAACATTTAGTGTTACAGCTGGAACATATGCTGCAGCATCTCACACGCATACACCTACTCAAGCAGGTCTTAGTAACTTGTCTAACAGCGGCAACAGCTTGGCTGGTACATTTACCGCTACAGGGGATATCATTGCTTACTCAGATGTCCGTGTAAAAGAAAACATCAAAGACATTGATAACGCTTTAGACAAAGTCTCTAAATTGAGAGGTGTTGAATACAACAAGATTGGAAGTGATGAAAAGTCTATTGGTGTCATTGCTCAAGAGATTCAAAAGGTTCTTCCAGAAGTTGTAAGAGAAGATCAAGATGGAATGCTTGGTGTGTCTTACGGAAATATTACAGCAGTTCTTATTGAAGCGATTAAAGATCAGCAAAAGCAAATTGATGAACTAAAATCTATTATCGATGGCTTTACAAAGTAGTGGTACAATAAAAATGTCAGAAATAAATTCAGAACTGGGTCGGTCAAGTACTGCTACTATTTCTCTTGACAGCGCTGAGTCTGGATCCTATGGAACTATTAATACTGCTTCTGCATCTTATCCTAGTGATGCAAGACCTGCATCTATGAGTGAGTGGTACAGCTACGATCACAGCGCAAGTGCTGCATTGTCTTACTGGGATCTGAGTAATGATATTAAGTGGGATAGTGCCGTAACAAAGCCTGTTCCTACATCTTCGTCAGATATGACAATATCTTTGTGGATTAGACCCCAGTGGACTGCTACAGATCTTAATTTAATTGTGTTTGATCTTACACCATCTGGAACAACTTCTACTGCAAACCGCTTTTTCCTACAGTACGACTACGGGTTAAATAGATTTATAGCACGTTACAGAAGTGCCTCGGTAAACTTTGATAGGCAATGGGCACTGCATAGTAATAATTCTGCAACTGGTACAGGAACATCTTCTACCAATTACTGGACATCATCTAATAGAGGTAACGCTAATTCAGACGGGTTTGTTAATTTGATATTGACATATGACGGATCCCAGTCTACCGCAGCAGCTGCTTTTAAAATATATTGGAACGGTTCAGAGCTTACCTCAACAGCAGCATCAAATAACGGCTCTCGTTCAAATATGACGCTTGATGAACTTACGTTCTGCGGTAATGATCACAATACAGGTGGTAGTCGTATTGCTGATTACATGTACATGCATATGTGGGGATATGTATTTGACATAAACGGGGTAAATGGTATATATAACTCAGGTACACCTATATCAGCTACAGATGCTTCTTTGTCTGACCTCCTTATTTTTGGTGACACTTCTACTTCTATTCCAGCCAATAATGATCCTGACGACAGCGGCAACTACGACTTCTTGACAGCAAACAGCCAATCTATGGCAGTGTTATAAAAAAACAAATAAATATATTTGTACTATATTTGCAGTAGTTGAATCTAATAAAACATTTTAATAGCATGGCAACAAAAGTCAAAAAACTCTCGCAAGAGGAACTAGAAAAAATCCAAGTAGCTGTAAATACTTTTACAAAAGCAAAGCAGAATTTGGGTGAGATGGAATACCAAAAGTCTCAATTGATTGCTAACATTGGTCTATTTGAAAATAACCTTAAAGAGCTGCAAGAAGAACTAGAGCAAAAGTATGGTCAAGTAACTATTGACCTTAACACAGGAGAGTACACTCCTATGGAAGAGCCTGCCCCAGCTGAACAACTAGAAGTTGTAGAGTAATGTGGTATACAACGGCAACATTAAAATTGAAGATAAACTATGAAATTACGCGTAGTTAGATACAATTCTTCTGATGACTTTACACTTGGAATGCTTTTCGATGAAACAAACGGGAAGCATTTCTTGTGTTATACATTAGAGGATGAGCACCGAGATGAAAAGGTAATGCACGAGACTCGTATTCCTGCAGGTACATATAAGATTACACTTCGTACTGTAGGAGGGTTTAATACTAGATACCAAGCAAAATACGGCGACATGCATAAAGGCATGTTATGGGTGAGAGATGTACCAGGATTTGAGTACATATTAATTCACACAGGTAATACAGACGAGCACACTAGTGGGTGTTTGCTTGTAGGTAGTACCTCAGACATTAAAGGATTTGTTGGAGGGTCAGTAAACGCTTATAAGAAGATTTACCCTGCAATAGCTAAAGCACTTGAGGATGGAGAAGAAGTCACAATTACATACGAAAACTACGACACAATCTGAAACAAAAAGTAAGGTCCGTCGTATAATAGATAAAATTATGAGTTTTAAAGATATTTTTAAGGATGACAATACGTATAACGAAAAAACCGTTATCGGATTTATGTCTTTTGCTGTTATGGTAATTGTTATGGTTGCTGATGTAATTAGCGGCATGGTTGGTAATGATCTTCCTATAAACGAGTTTACATATAACAGTTTTGTTATAGTAACGTTAGGTAGTTTTGGTATCGCAGGATTAGAAAAATTTGCAAAGAAATGATAAAAATTAAGAACGGCTGGAAAGCCACAAACAAGCAAGGAGACAAGGTAATGGTTAAAGTGCGTTTTGGCATTGTAACTGTATTTGATCTTAACATGGACTTAGGAGCAAGACGCTACTCTGTTACATTATTTAATTACATCTTTAGATTCTAATGATTGTAGATAGACGTATACTAACTGCTGTTGTAGTACTGTTCTTATTTGGAGCGGGATACTTCATGGGCAGTTATACTACGCCTACTACTGTGGATATAGAATTCAACCAGAGAGTAATAGACTCTCTATCTGTAGAGATAGACAAGCTACATTACAGCATCGACAGTTACCAACATGACATTGACTCTATGCACTTAGAGTCTATACGTGTAGATTCCCTTCTGTATAACATAAATGCTGAATACAATGAAAAAGCTACTGCTGTTGACTCTATGTCTCATGATGAGCTTGTCAGCTTTCTCGCAAAGCGATACAATTAATTTTGCGAAGATCGTAAAAGACTTACATCGACTTGATTACCTCGAGCAGGTACATCAAGCTGATAGCGTAAAAATTAGTATCTTTGCTAAACAGCTATCCTTAAAGGATTCCATCATTAAAGATCAAGGGCAACAAGTTCTGTTGTGCGACAGTATACAATCTGTGTATGTTCGTCAAACAGACGAGCTGCTAGAAGAGCAAAAGAAGTTAAAGCGAAAGGTTAAGTCTGCTAAGGCTGGACGTAACGTTGTTGGTGGAGCATCTGGGATAGCTATAATACTTTTGCTCTTATGACTTTAAATGAGATTGTATATAACCTTGCAGACATCGTAGGCAAAACAGATGTACCACACTTCGTGGAGCGTCTGAAGTTTAACGTTATGTACTACCGTGCGTTGTTGATCCGTAGAGATCAAGAGCGTAATACACATTTACCTGAGCAGTTTATGCAGAGCTTCTGTATAGATATGGAAAAGGTAAATGCATCTGAGTGCTGTGATGTACAGATTGATTGTATTATCATGCGCAGTAAGAAAAAACTTCCTTCTCCTATCCGTCTTAAAAATGGCAGTCCATTTACTTATGTAGGTACGCTAGACAACTTAAAGTCTTATGCTCCCATGAGTGTTGGAGAACTTCCTTTTATAGGTCACAGTACTTTTACTGGTAAGGTTGCACGTTACTTTGTACAAAATGATTATTTGTATATTGTAAATGCTAAGCCAATAAAGGTTGTAGTAAAGGGAATATTTGAAGACCCTAGAGATTTAAAAGATTTTGATTGTGATGGAGATTGTTATGATGATGACAACTCGTTCCCAATTACAGCGGATATGGTACAAAGAATAACACAAGCATTATTAGCAGGAGAGTTACAAATTCTCTTACCGGATGATGGAGGAGAAGTAAAAGTAAATGAATAGATACGCAGTAAAAGACATGTACAAAGAGTACAAAAAGTTGCACCCTGAGAGTGATGTAACTTATTCTTTGTTCTCGCACTACATAGAAAGATTCAACAAGAAGATCATAGAGAAGGTCTTAGAAGGTAAAACGTTTTACTTTGGACACAACCTAGGGTCAGTTAGAATTAAGCGCGTAAAACGAAACTTTAACAAACCTACTATAGACTGGTTTGAAACTAATAAGCTAAAAGCGCAAGGCATTAACAAGCACGTTTACTATACCGATGAATTTTGGTTTAGGTGGTACTGGGATAAGTACAGAGCTAAAGTTAAAAATAAAGCCGCTTACAGATTTGAGCCTACTAAAGGACCTACAGGTGCAAAGAAGCAATTGATAAAGCTTTTAAAAACAGATGAGTTCGCTCAACTAAACTTTAAGGAATGATTTATAAAACGC
>Ga0070746_10000378_pt1 | contig 26467 bp, 25 predicted proteins | sample VirMetDEL_Mar_21_FD_77016 | JGI IMG/M metagenome (GOLD analysis project Ga0070746, IMG submission 77016) | Aqueous microbial communities from the Delaware River and Bay under freshwater to marine salinity gradient to study organic matter... | ecosystem: Environmental > Aquatic > Marine >...
AGCTTGGTGGTGATGTTCTAGATATTGAGTTAACAACAGCAAATGTGTACTCTGCTTATGAAGAAGCGGTATTAGAGTATTCATATCAGATTAACTTACACCAGTCAAAGAACGCTCTTCCAAACGTTTTGGGCCAGGCCACTGCTTCTTTCGACCATGAAGGCCAGATGACGGGTGGAGACGCTAGTGCAAGCTATGGCTCCAAGATTAATCTTAAGTATCCTAGATTCCGCTTTGACTATGCTAGAAAGGTAGGAGAAGGAGTAGCAGAATACGCAGGGTTTGGTGGAAACTTAACAGAGTATTCTGCTTCGTTTAACACGGTCCAGGGACAGCCAACATACGACTTACAAAACATTATTTCTGGTGCTTCAGATACAGGACTAGACTCTGGTACGGGTAACGCTGTGGACTTTAGTGGCCTGGTAGGCAATAACAAAGTACGCATCACAAGGGTTTACTACAAGACCCCAGCTGCTATGTGGAGATTCTTCGGTTATTACGGTGGCATTAACGTTATCGGTAACATGATGACCTATGGTCAGTTTGCAGACGATTCTACATTTGAAATTATCCCATCTTGGCAGAACAAGATGCAGGCGATGGCATATGAGGATCATATCTATACAAGAACCTCTCACTACTCCTATGAGATCATAAACAATAAACTTACTCTTTATCCACCACCGGACAACAGAATCACAGATAGATTCTTTGTTAAGTTTACAATTGAACGAAATGCATGGGAAGAAGACGGAACCACAGAGACTGGTATCAACGGCATTAACAACTTGAACTCTTTGCCGTTTGACAACATTGGGTATTCAAGCATTAACGCTATTGGAAAGCATTGGATTAGGAGATATGCCCTAGCCCTCAGCAAAGAAATGCTTGGCCAGATTAGAGGAAAGTTTGGTGGCAGCATCCCAATCCCTGGGGACAATGTAACCCTTAACTCTAGCGACCTTCTATCTCAGGCTGCTACAGAAAAGACCTCCTTGGTAGAGGAGTTGAAGAAGATCCTAGACGAGACCACTTACCTGCAGATTGCCAAGAACGACGCAGAGCTTATGGATGCAGCAGAAAAGATATCTCAGAAAGTCCCTTCACCAATCTTCGTAGGATAACTAAATGAAACTATTACTTGAAAATTGGAGAGACTATATCAAAAGCCCAGGGGAAGAACGTGAATGTCTCACCCCAGGTGCTATCTATGATATGGATATAGGACCTGATGTTGTGGGCGTAAAAGTTCAACTTCCAATGAATATTGATATTACTGAAGAAGAAGCCAAGCAACTAGAAGATGAAATGCATGATGCTCTTGAGGCAATTTTATCAAAATATTTTAGGGATAACTAAATGGCAAATAAATGGACACAACCTGATGCTCCGCCTCCTCCGCTCTTTACCGGAGCTAAGGAGCGCGACCTTGTTAAGCAAGTCAATGATGAGATCATTGAAAGAGTCATCGGGCAAACAATTGCATACTATCCTCTAGACGTGGAAAGAACTAGATATCATCCTGTGTATGGTGAGGCAATACAAAAGACTTTCTTGCCTCCAATTGCAGTTAAGGCTCTTATTGAGTACGATGGTCTTAAGACAGAATACACAAAGAACATTGGTCTTGACAAGACACAGGGGATTACAATCCATTTTCATAAGAGAAGGTTGACAGAGGACCAGAACCTTTTTGTTCGAGAAGGAGATTTTGTATTGTATGGCGACTCTCATTACGAGATAGTAACGCTATCAGAACCAAAGCTTATCTATGGGCAGGTAGATCATAAGCTAGAAATCACAGCCAAATGCATAAGAGCACGCGAGGGCCTATTCGATGCCACATGATTACAGTTATACAGGTATAGAAGGAGTCGAGGGTAAACTAAAAGAAGTTTCTTTCATGCCCTCTACAATTGAGACAATCGATACGGCTTTTCTAAACTATATCAATGACACACTAAACATATCAGTGACTACAAACAAAGGCTTTAAGAAAGTGCCTGTTATCTGGGTATCTGCCGAAAGGGCACTACAGATTAAGAGGGACAAGGGCTTGAGGGACGATAAGGGTATCCTCAAGCTCCCTATACTTACAATTGAAAGAAAGTCAATGAAGAAAGACCCTAGTATGAAGGGGGTTGCTTGGGCACACATACCTGAGACAAACGACCGTAAGGGTGGTGCCCTTGTAGTCGCTAGGAGGATACAGCAAGAGAAGACCTCTAACTTCCTCAACGCAGACTCTGCGAGGTTAGAGGGCTCTATGAGCGCAGCAGATGTTGGGGTGGGACAGCAGAACTTTCCATCAAAGAACCCAGGCAAAGTTGTATACGAAACTGTATCCATGCCCATACCAACTTATATTGTTGTAGATTACGCTGTTACAGTAAGAACCGAGTACCAACAGCAAATCAACGAAATCATAACTCCGTTTATCACAAAGACTGGACAAATAAACAACTTTTTTATAGAGCATGAGGGCCATCGTTTTGAAGGGTTTATCCAAGGTGACTTTGGACAGTCCAGTAATGTCGCTTCCTTAGGAGAGGAGGAGCGTATGTACGAGGTACCAATAACAATTAAAATATTGGGTTATCTCATAGGAGAAGGCCCTAACAGAGAGAGGCCAAAGATCACAATAAGAGAAAACGCTGTTGAGGTCAAGATTCCTAGGGAAAGAGTAATAATGGGTGATATCCCAGAGTTTGACTCCACTAGAAGCATAGACCTGTTTTATAAAGAGTAAAATCAGACTTTCGTCTTTTAAAATACTATTTATTGTGTGAAGATATCTATTTAGGAGACTCTACCAAATGGCTGAAAGAAAGTTTAGATTCGTATCCCCTGGCATTTTTATCAATGAAGTTGACAACTCACAGCTTCCTAATGACTTGCCAGATGTTGGACCAATCATCATTGGTCGCTCTGACTACGGCCCTGCAATGCGTCCAATCAGAATTAACTCTCCTTCTGAGTTTATTGAGTTCTACGGTAACCCAATCCCCGGTGGTCGTGGTGATGATGTATGGCGTGACGGCAACTACGTAGGACCAACATACGCCCCATACGCTGCTATGGCTTACCTTCGTGCTGGCGTTGGCCCTGTTAACTTTATGAGACTCCTAGGAACACAGAGCCCTGATGCTGCTGCTGCTGATTACGCTGGATGGATGGCGGGAACCGCAACCCCCAGCACAACACTCGCCTCTAATGACGGGGCGTTCGGCCTTTTCGTATTTCCTTCTGCCTCAGATGATATGAGAACAGTTGATATTGGCAACGGTCGGTTGGCAGCTGTCTTCTACGGAGACGGGGTTACGTTTGAGCTTAGTGGGACCAACATTGCAAACACTGCTGACATGGGCACCCTGGGTCTTATAAAGTCAGTTGCGTCTGGGCCAGAATTCAAGATGGTTATCTCTGACGCGGAAGAAACCAAGGCAACAGCAGTTGACTGCCTGGATACAACAGGGGTCGAAGCTAGTTCTGCTGATGTTTCGTTTACTATTGCTATCCCGGCTACTGCAGGAGGGGCAGGTGGTACTGCAATCACCATCCTACTAGATGACAGCGAGACAACAGATCCGGCTGAAGGGGCCAATACAATAGCAATCGGAACTGCTGGCATTTCTGACGCTGCTAAAGCAGCGGCGCTCATTGATGCGATTAACGGAACAACTAATAGCTTAGTTGACTTTGCGTCAAGTGGTAACGGTACTGCTGGGGTTCCAGGGGTAACGGCTGCTCAAGGGTCTTCGGATACACAGATAACTCTCACAATGGATGTAGGGGGTGAGCAGGGAAATCTGACGGATGTTATAACAACTGCCAGTGGCGTTGATATAGTCGATGTAAGAAGTTTTACTGGTGGTGCTGACGACACAACAACTCATACAACTAGTTTCAATTTTGACAGCAATTCTTCAAAGTACATTAGAAAAGTATTTAATACTAACCCACAGTTGCTAAACGGTAGAGCTACAACCCATACGGATGCTGCTGAAGTTAGAAATCTAGGCTCAAAGTATTTCCTTGGGGAAACGTTTGAAAGATTTGCTGTTACTGACCCTGCGATATCTGGCGATGCTTATGCAATTGTAGTTCCTTTAGCTAAGACCACAAGCACTGCTGCTGATAACTACTCCTACAAGAGAAGGGGCTTTAGCGACGGCAAGACAGGTGTTGTCTTCTCACAGAATACCGCTGCCGATTACACAGGGTTTGATGCACAATCAAATACACAAAACCTATTTGAGTTTAGAGCTTTAAACCACGCTGAGTGGGCATCAAAGAACCTGAAGATTTCGGTTACAGACATTAAGGCAGCTAAAAACGATATTAACGCTTACGGCACCTTTACGGTTCAGATTCGTCGTGCTAGCGATTCAGATAACTCACCAGAGATTGTTGAACAGTTTACTGGCTTGAATCTGAACCCAGCTTCAGAAAACTACATAGCTAAAAAGATTGGTGATAAGTTTGTAGAGTGGGATACCTCGCAGAGGAGACTACGACAGTACGGAGAGTTTGACAACCTGTCTAAGTATGTATACGTAATTATGAACTCCGTTGTGGCAGATGGTAATGCCGACCCAGCGTTACTCCCATTTGGCTTCTACGGTCCTCCAAAGCCAAATGATTTTACTGTATTCTCGGGTAGTGTTCATACATTTGACTCTGGCTCCTCTGTTACCGGTGAGGCAGGCGCAGGTGGAACACATATTACTACTTTCGCAACTGGTTCTAACCTGGCCCAGCCTTTAACGACAAGGCCAGACGGACTAGACACTATTTCAGCAAACACCTTCTTAGCGACACCAGCGGGTACTACTGAGTTTACCGCTTCATTCCTGTTCCCATCAATTCCGCTTAGAACAAACGCAATTGACGGCGGTTTGTCTGATCCAACTAAGGCGTATTTCGGTATCCAGCCTACTATAAACTCTACAAGTACAAGGTTTGATCCTGGCTACGTTGATTATGTTCGACCAGCGCCAGGGTCTAGTGACACGTTTACAGCTGGTGGCGCTTTTGAGTATTCTTTCATCTTTACACTTGATGACGTTAGCGGCTCTGCAGGGGTTTACGTTTCTGGCTCCTCCGCTGAGTCGTCGGTTGCGAATAAGTCTCTAAACGCTGCAAACGGTACTCACACCTCAACGCTTGATTCTGGGTACAACCGCTTCACAATGCCACTTTGGGGTGGACATGACGGGGTTGACATTGGTGAGCAGGAGCCGTTTAACAACACAGCGATTGGTGCTAGTCCAACAGAGGCTAGCAGCTACGCTTACTACTCTGTTAAGAGAGCCATTGATACTGTTGCAGACCCAGAGTTTGTAGAGGCGAACATCCTTGCCGCACCGGGTATCACACAGCCAATCATTACAGACCAGCTGCTCTCAATCGCTGAGTCTCGCTCTGATTGTCTAGCAGTCATTGATACAGAGGGTGGCTACATTCCTACTACAGAGTCCACAAACGACTTTAAGGACAGAGTTGGTAGTGTTTCTACAACAGTTTCCAACCTTGAGCAGAGAAGAATTAATACAAGCTACGGCTGTACATTCTACCCATGGGTACGAATCAGGGATGACATCTCTAATGGTTCACTTTGGGTTCCACCTTCTGTCATTGCTATCGGAACATTTGCTTCTTCCGAGGCTCGCTCTGAGCTTTGGTTCGCCCCAGCTGGCTTTACAAGAGGTGGCCTAAGCACTGGTGCTGGTGGGTTCCCTGTCCTCTCAACGGTCGAGAGACTACGCAGAGAGGATCGTGATGATCTCTACGAGGCCAACATCAACCCAATCGCTACGTTCCCTTCAGAGGGCATTGTAATCTTCGGACAGAAGACGCTACAGGTCACACCAAGCGCTCTAGACAGAATTAATGTTCGTAGACTTCTCATCTTCCTCAAGAAGAGAATTTCTAGAATCGCTGCTGGTATTCTCTTTGACCAGAATGTCCAGACTACTTGGACTCGCTTCAAGACAGAGGCAGACAAGTTCTTGGGTTCTGTTCAGGCGAGATTGGGCCTCACTGAGTTCCGCGTTGTTCTTGACGAGTCAACCACTACTGCGGACCTTGTTGACAGGAATATCCTGTACGCCAAGATCTTCCTCAAGCCAGCGAGAGCAATTGAGTTCATTGCAGTTGACTTCGTAATCACCAGAAGTGGTGCTTCATTTGACGATTAATTAAATTAGGTAACTAATTAAAACAGGACATAAGGAGAAAAGTATAAATGGCAAATTCAGCAGGTTTTTGGACCTCTTCACAAGTTTCACCAAAAAGAAATTTTAGATTTCTAGTGCGTATTGGTTCCATGCCTGATGGAGCTACATGGTATGCTAAGTCTGTGACTAAGCCACAGGTAACTGTGAACGCTAGCACCCATGAATTTTTAAACCATACTTTCTACTACCCTGGAAAGGTTACTTGGAATGAGGTAACCATTGAGTTAGTCGACCCTGTTAGCCCAGATGCTTCGATTAACTTAACAAGAATTCTTTTCGATTCCGGATATGTCCCACCAACAAGCGTTAATGATGTTACGACCATCTCCAAGAGAGAAGCAGTTGACGCTGTTCAGTCTGTTGTGATTGAGCAGATCGACTCTGATGGTCAGGTTATTGAGCGTTGGACGCTTACAAATGCTTTCATTACGCTTGTTGACTTCGGCGGTGTCCTTAAGTACGGCGAGGAGGGTCTTACTTCCCTGTCGGCTAAGTTCCGCTATGACTGGGCTGCAATTGAGACATTCCTGCCAGGTGGCGGTGCCAACAAGGCAAGCCCAGGTCCAGGCTCGGAAGACCCAGCCCCTGGCCTAAACAAGTACTGGGGACCTGGACAGAGTTACTAACAAATAGAGGTGTTAATTGGCTAAGAGAAATAATGGTGCTAGGACGGCTGCTCCTCAAGCAGCCCCTCCTGCACCGCAGTTTAGTGGTGCTTTAAGCTTCACTAACCCAACAGAGTTTGTAGAACTACCAACCCAAGGAAAGTTCTATCCTGAAGGGCACCCGCTTCATCTTAAGGCTGAAGTGGAGATTCGTTATATGTCAGCAAAGGAAGAAGATATTCTTACTTCACAGGCCCTCATCAGCCGAGGAATTGTGATTGATAGGCTTATTCAAAGTGTGTTGGTGGATAGCTCTATTGATGTGAATACGCTTTATCCTGGCGACAAGAGTGCTATCATGATCGCTGCTAGAGCGACAGGATATGGGTCAGAATATGTTTCTAATGTTAAGTGTCCATCATGTGGTACAAACCATGATCATGTTGTAGATCTGGTTAATATTCCTATCAAGGAGGTACCAGATGATCTCACTATTTCACCAGCTGGTACGTTTAGCATTGTCTTGCCACGCTCTGGCTTTACAGCAGAGATAAGGATTCTTAGTGCAAAGCAGCAATCCTACCTAGAGAATATGAGAGACACAAATAGAAAGAATAATCTTCCAGAGAGGAACAGAACTGATTTCTTAAAGATGGTTATTGTATCTGTGAACTCTATTAGTGCTAGACAAGAAGTAGAAAACTTTATTGATAACATGCCAGCTATGGATTCTAGAGAAGTTAAAAAGGCATATGACAGAGCAGCACCTTCACTTCAAATGGAGCAGAGGATAGAATGCCCAAGCTGTCAGCATGTAGTGGTCAGGGCGGTGCCACTAGGTATTGACTTTTTTTGGCCTTCCTGAAAACTACGTAGAATCGATATATGAAGAATTCTTCTTCTTGAGCTACTATGGCAATTGGTCATTTGCAGAATCTTATTCGCTCCCGGTTGCTATACGTAGATGGTTTGTTAAGCGCCTTATAAAGCAAAAAGAAGACGAAGCAGGCAGAAATAAAATCTAACATAAAGCACTACTTATAAGATAGAGGGCTTATCATGGATCCAAACCAGCTAGCGCAATTACTTAGTTCTGTAGGGATAGACGCGACTACGCAAGAGATCGACGCCTTGAGTGTGTCGATTGGGAACGCTGGGGATGCTCTTTCACAATTTATCCCAAGCATATTCGATACAGTAAGAAATTTTACTGATCTAGGTACTGCAGTTGGTCAGGTTAAGGCAGCTATTATGGATGCCACTGGGGCCAACGAAGAGCAGGTGGAATCATTTGCTGCTGGCGCTGGTGCCGTGGCGGCTTACAAAACACAGATAGCGTTGCTTGAGGGGGACCTCGGAGGACTTACTGGTGCTGCCCGAAGAGTGATAAAAGATCAATTAGAATCAGCTAGGTCGTTTAACGAAGGTACTGGTTTTGCTGGACAATATAATCAAAAAATTATAGATGCTACTTTTAGGAATAGAGAATTCGGCCTGTCCGGTGCGGAGATGGGTAATGTATATACCAATCTTACAAAGACATTTACTGATTTTACGAAAGGAGGCATAAGCCCAACCGAGACCGCTCTAGCAGATGCAGCAGTAGCTCTTCAGGCTGTTGGGATTGGATCTGAAACAACAGCAGCAACATTCCAGATTTTTAGAAAAGGACTTAACCAGGCAGATGGCTCTATTGTCCGTTCTACACTTGGGCTAGAGAACTTCGCAGAAGAATTAGGCGTTACGTCTCAAGAGATGTTTACAACCTTCAATACACAAATGCCAAGTATGGTAATGTTCGGTTCAGAAGCAGAGCGAGTTTTCCGTCAAACAGCAGCAGCTGCAAAGTCAACGGGCTTAGAATTTAGTAAATTTCAAGAAGTGTTTAATCTTACAGACACATTTGAAGGCTCTGCACAGGCTGTTGGGCAGCTTAATGCCCTATTGGGTGGTCCATTCCTAAACTCCGTTGAACTAACAATGGCAGAGACGCCCGTAGAAAGAATGCAGATGCTATCGCAAGCTTTTGAAGATGCTGGAGTAAGCGTCGAAAGTATGTCTAGACGACAAATACAGGCATTTGTAGCAGCAACTCCAGGCATTAACAATGCTCTAGAGCTAACACAGCTTTTAGACGGAGGTTTTAATGATCTTATTGATACGACCGATGCCGTGGCAAAATCTCAATCTGAGCTTTCGGACGAAGCGCAAAAAACGAGAACGGTTCAGGAAAATATGCAAATCCTTGAAAGTGTCGCTGTTGGGGTAGATGGAATTGCTCAACAGCTTGATATAATTAACCAAAACACATTCACGCCAGCCATTAAATCAGCAGAGAATCTTAGAAACGCGGTTGTTGGAAACGAAGGTGTTAGCGCTGCCCTTAAAATTGTTAACGATATGCTCACTAATATAGGGGTTTCCATGGGCGCTACGACTGAGAATTTACAAAAAATAAATAGAGAATCCATAGCTGCTAGAGACGCAGGAGCAAGACAAGTACAAACAGACAGGGAAGGCCAGCCAGTCTACAGATTCCAAATATTCCTAGATGGGAAAGAGATAGATGCCAGAGTGGCAGCACTTGATGGACCATAGTAAGGAGAAAGCATAATGTATGATCCCACAGACACATTAGAGAGAAAAGGACAAGTCTTAGAGTTCTATCAGACTTTTTCTGGCGCTCAAGTATCTTTCAAAGCTTTCTTGGAGACGTATACAGAGAGTTTCCAGTGTCGGTGGAATCCTCAGACAGTGTTAGGGAGACCGGACCCTATACAGACTTATCAAGGCACACAAAGAAATATCAATTTAAGCTGGAAAATCCCTGCTTTTAGTCTGCAAGACTCCATAGGAAACTTGCAAAAAACCTCAACTTTAACAAGAATGCTATATCCAGAGTATTCTAGAGTGGACAGCGCTTCTACTATCTCCAAGGGACCACTTGTGAAGATTAAGTTTGCCAACTTGATATTTGATGCCTCCAGGGGGTTTGACGGAGATGTTAGGACCTGTGGCTTGCTTGGTGTCATAAACAGTCTACAGTGGAACCCAAACATTAAGGAAGGGTTTTTCGACCCTGTGAACAAGCTTTACCCAAAGCTTATCACATTAACTATTGGCTTTTCTGTCTTGCACCAGCACACTCTTGGTTGGGAGAAGGCAGAAGCTATTGCTGTTGGGGCTAATAGGCAAAGCAGAATAATTGAAAGACAAGATGACGCAGGCGTTGACAAGATTAATAAAATTAATGATCGTAGAGAAGATTTTGCAGAAAACGCAGCACCGTCATGGGGAGCGGACGCTTCTCTGTTCCCATGGTCCGCAGGATCTCAAAGGGGCTCGACTGCATTCATTGGTGATTTTGATACCGGCGAAGCTATTCAAGAAGTTGCGATTAACGAAATATTAGGTGGGAATGATTAATGTCTAGATACTCTGGAAGAGAAATAGTTTTTAACAAAGATGAATTCTATGAAGCTACGTTTGAGGAAAGGGAGGTTTCAGGGATTAGGCAATACGTTACGCCAGAGTTACAGCATCCTACGAGAGAGCAGATAGCATCATTAAACATTATAAATCATGTTTGGAAAACAGGTGATAGATACTATAAGTTAGCATTCGATCACTACGGAGACTCTAGACTCTGGTGGGTTATAGCTTGGTTTAACAAGAGACCAACAGAGGCCAATGTAAGCTATGGAGACGTTATCTATATACCACACCCGATTGATAGGGTTCTAAGTTACCTCGGAGTTTAAGGATGTCAGGGCCCAGCACAGATACGAGACAAGATGAAAAACAGCCAGATAGACCAAGTACAGAAGATCTTCCGCCTGGCGTAGACCTGTCAGATTACGATATTGACGTTTCTGAGCCATTTGGTTATGGGACTGGCAATGACGACAGTAGCCGTGTTGATAGAACCTTCAATGAAGAAGGGCTAGCATCGAGCACTAACCCTGTTGGGCCAGGACTAGGAGACCAGAGAGTAAAAGATCTCCAGACTCTAATGATAAGGGAACTGGACCCGGAAGGAAGACAAGACCAGCCAAGTACAGTTCTGCCCCGGTACGGTGTTGACGGCATATGGAGATGTGAAACTCAAGAAGCATTCAATAAATTACTAGCTGAGAAGGGCGTTCCTTGTAATGCGGGAGAGAAGACAGTACCGGGATGTGACGGCAGCCCAATATCTGCTTGCTCTCTAGATGAGGAAACGCTAGAAAACCTAAAAGCTGCAGCAGCTGGACAGCAAGAGGAAGAACAACAGGAGGTTTCGGAAGACGGCGAAAAAGAAGTTGAGGACAGGCCCGTCTACGATGACCAATGTTTCTTGATACAAAATATCAAAAGAATAGTGGACGAAAGTAAAGCACCCGACCCTGTTCCTTGGTTTCATGTAGAGTATCCGGGATACACAACTAGAAGGAGAGATATAAAATATAAGAATATACATAAGCTTTCTACAACAGACCCTGGGACTATTATGAATAGGTTGCGCTTGACGAAAGGGTGTACTGAATTCCTAGACATAAGACACTATCAGCTGTCACAGTTAACCCCCTCTGTCCGTCTCTATAAGCAATATTACGAAGGATCAAGCAAGACACCAAGAGAAGTCGAGATGCAGTTTTCGACCTATGTCGACCCCGTCTTGGACTTACAGAGTATGCTTAACAGCCAACTCCAAAGAGGCGTGGGTGTGGGTATAGAGAGCTTCACGTTTAATTTCAAGGGAGTACAGCCTGCAACTGCCAAGAAGGACATTGAAGCTAAGCTAGTTATATACGGGCAGAATTTTAATGAGATGTTCAAGGTTAGGCAGGGTGTGGACCAGGATGGCAGACCGCTTGAGGGCGGCTATCGAATCATTGACCTTGTTCTCGCTGAGCCAAATTACAGGGATATATTAGAAGAGGAGACAAACAAGAAGATAAGAGAATTTAATCCAAACTTTTATGAAATAAAAGTGAGAGCTGGTTGGGGAGCAACAGGCGGTGGTGGGCTACTGTCAGATGATCTGAGTTCTGCTATAAAAGACAATCAAGTAGAAATGTTTCTAGTTTTGACGAAGCATGAGTTCCAATTCGAAGATGATGGTTCGGTTAGACTAGTGCTAGACTTTAGGGCTCGTGTTGAGTCCGTTCTATTGGATAAGAGATCTGATGTGCTATTTGATGAAGGGGTCGTGGCCAAGAGAGATGAAAGGAAGAAGAAGATAAATGAAATATCAGCTGCGAGAATCTCCCTTAAACAGAGCAAGGAGAATACAGATTGCACAGATGATAGCATCAAACAACTAAGGAAAATATACGAACAAACTATAGAAGCTGAAAGGGAGCAGGCTTACCTGTCTCTGCTAAGAGAGCTAACAGAAAATGGCTGCATCTATACTGCTGATATTGAGTCTGCTGAAGCGGTAACAGAAACGGCTGAAAAGGACGATGCAGTGTCCGACCCTGAAATAAAATTCAATATTGTTAACTACGGTTGCGAAGACACAAATCCTCTAAAATATGTTGACATTTTAAAGCCAGGCACAAGAAAGATAAACTACTTCTTCTTGGGCGACTTGTATGCAGTGGCAGTTAACAACGTGCTAGATAAAACCGCAAACTCAAAATCTAATATTAGAAGAATTAACTTTGGGAATATAAGATTTGTCTTGGGGCCTGCGCCCTTTGACACCCCATCTCTCCGAGAAGACGGGCAAGTCATGCTAAATATAGCAGACATACCCGTATCAGTTGAACTTTTTTCTGATTTTATGAGAGAGAAGGTCATAAAGAATCGTAAAAATACATATCCTTTGCTCTTGTTCATGCGAGATGTTATGAAGGATCTAGTGTTCGAGGCGCTTGGTCCCGAGTGCAATAGCGGAGATAACAGGATTAACCTACTTCTAGACAGTGCTCAAATCAGCGCAGACTCCACCGCTGGCGGTGGAGATCCAATTGGTGAGAAGATTGGAGACGGTTCGTATCTAGACCTAGATGAGTACGGCAAGAACTTACCAATACCAAAGGAAGACAGTAATGGCATATTTGGTAGAAAGAACAGGAAGAATAACGGAACAACAAAGTTTGTTTTTGATTCTTTTAACAAGAAGAGTCTAGATAGAAGTTATGAATTTTTTGTTATCTATGCTTACGGCAAAGAGCCAAGGAGGCTGGCGTTTGATGAAAAGACAAGCAACTTTTCTAGCAGGTATGAGAGAGATTTGTCGAACGGGATATTTCATGCCACTACAGCGCTAGACAGAGGATTAGTGAAGTCCATGGAGTTCTCTGCCACAAACCAACCTTTCCTTAGGGAAGCGAGATTCGAACAGAGCGATTTTAAGCCTGAACTGCAGCTATCAAATGTTTATCGCTCGACTGTGACTATGTATGGAAACAACTTGTTTTACCCAGGGTGCCAGCTTTTCATCAACCCAAGAGGGCTTGGTTCTGACTTACTTGGAGATCCAGGGCAAAGAAACTCAAATGCTAACATCATGGGGCTTGGCGGCTATCACGTTGTGATAAGCGTAAACCATTCAATCTCTCAGACTGGCTATACAACTACTCTAGATTGCCTGTTTACCACCAGTGGAGATGGACTTGGCTCCATCATGAGCCCTGGTGCTCGTATCGGCGACACACCTATACTTAAGTGTGCAGACCTAGAGAAAGAAATAGTAAACTTAGCTAGTTCTATGGGTGGACAAATAACTAAGTCCCCTAGCACTGGAGGTGGTTCATGAGCTATAGAAAGTTCCGGGGCTCTAACACCGAGCCAAACACACGCAAACTCTTCAACGAAAGAGGAAAGTACAACAATGAAGGCATCCCCAAGTCAGTGAGACAACAATATCCTGGCTTGTTTAGGAATTTTTGGTTCATAGAGAACATGTACTATGGAAAGATTGATAGAAGTCACCGCTTTATGATGCTGAAAGAAGAAAAGCTTCGACAAGTTAACTCTGTTGAGGGAAGCGCCCTGTTTCTCGTTGACTTTGCGGCACATGCCCTTGACGATTTCATAAAAGAGCACAAAAGAGCGATCACAGCCAGCAAAATTCAGAAAAACGATGAGTTTTTATCAGAAATCAACCCCCTGAACGGTCATAAGCAGCTTTTAACAGAGTACGACCTGCACATGACAAGGATCAGAGACCAAGTTCATGCTAAAGCGATCAGAAAAAACGAAGAGATACAAGATTTTGATGATTTTATCTCATTTTTTATTGAAGATGTAAAGAATACAGATCAAATTACCCCATTGACGCTGACAGGGTTTATAGCCAGCAGGCTTGCTAGCCCACAGACCACAGGTCTATTTGTAGATTTGGTACAAATAGACTCAGGCGACGATAGTTTTAAAGTTTCTAGTATCATCGACAGGCCAAACTATAGATTTATAATGAATAACTGCATCAAGCATGGGTTTATGCTTGATTACAACATTCCCACCAGGCTTTGTGCTAACTTGGGCTCTGGGGAAATGGAAAAATACATGGATATCTATGGAACAAATTCACAAGATGTATTTTCGGATTACTATGACCCTGTCTATAGAAGAGATCATGTTTATTTAATGGAATATCTGAGAAAGTTCTATAATAGATTTGTAAGACTAAGACCAAACATAAGAAAAGAACAAACAATAGATAAAAAGACAAACAAAATCTTTAGATATGTACAAAAAAGAAAGATTGTAACAGATTATGAACTAATCAATAACTACAATGTTCAATATAGAATTAATCTATATACTGATATAAGAAACTATGAATCAAACAATAGATATAATCAATCATTACTAGAAGAACTAAAGAAGAATGCTATTTCATATCTGAATAGTGAAAGTATTGAGAGAGCTTTAGAATACATTGATTATCAATTTATAGGATTCTTAAACGACCCTGGTGCTTTTAACAGCTTGAAGATAAAACAAGAAATGCGCTTGGATGACGATAAAACTTCTGGACAAGACCTGCAGGATTTGTTAAACAGGTCGGTAGTTGATTCAAGAAACACTCTATACTGAGGTGATAGTGCTATTCCAGACTCTAGACGATAAGACAGAATGTGTAGCTTACTACTTTGACGGCGAGCTTACCAAGGAATACAGTGACATGATGACCCATTCATGGACCGCTCCAGCTTATCTCCAGGGCAAGGATATCGAATATGCATACCTCTACGCTCAGGAGGATTTGACGGACGCTTGTCCCGAGCATCTTAAGACTGAGTTGGACGAATGCCTGTCTTTGTTGAGAGCCTACTCTACATCGATGATAGAATCGAAACTTGATATGACCCAACATTGCTTTTACGATCTGGTTCCAGAGAACTTCTTGAAGAGGTTTTGTGACATCAAAAATAGAATCTCAAAGTATGTTTTTGACAATGTTGAAAAGCCGTCAGATTATCTCTTTCTCAAGGGCCTTCACGAAGTGTGTCAAGAGATTTCTCATAGGCAGCTAAACCTAGACTTTAGAGAAACTTTAAGAACGGCTGCGGGATTCTCATCAAAGAACAAACTTAGAAGCGTTAGAGCAGCAGCACCCTATGTCAGATACAACATCTTTGGATCCCGTACTGGTAGGCTGACTAGTAGGCCAAATAGCTTCCCAATCCTGAACTTGAACAAGGAATTCAGATCTGCCGTTAAGCCAACAAACGATAGATTTATTGAACTTGACTACAATGCCTTTGAACTTAGAGTCCTACTGTTTCTGATGGACAAGGAGCAGCCATCTGTAGACATCCACGAATGGAACATCGAGAACGTATACCGAGGACTCGGTACAAGAGCAGAAGCTAAGACAAGGATATTTTCTTGGCTCTACAACTTGGAATCGAATGACCACCTATCTGAGCGAGCTTACAACAGACAGGAAATTATTGATAAGTACTGGGATGGTTCCAAAATTACCAACCCGTTTGGTAGAACGATAGAGGCTGATAAGTTTCACGCCCTCTCATACCTAATCCAGAGCACTGCCTCTGATATCTTGCTCAGGCAGATGGTGAAGCTGCATAATATGTTGAAGGGGAAGAAGTCACACATTGCATTTACCATACACGACTCAATAGTTATCGACCTAGCAGAAGAAGATATAGATATGCTACTAGATATTAAAGAGCAGTTTTCTAGTTTTAGAAGCACAAAGTTTCTTGCCAATATCTCTGTTGGCAAGGATTTTGGAAGCATGAAGTAGTTAAAGGACTGAGGATTATAAATGGATATTATTGGACTAGGTACAGCAGCTTGTAATATTGTAGAGTGCTTTTCAAAGTATCCTCAGTACAGTTTGTATAAAATTGATACTGAGGAAAGAGACGGAAAGTTCTTTAGGCTAAAGAGCAGTTCTACTCCTGAAGAATCCGAAGAAGTAGTGCCTGATATGACTGACTTCTTTTCTGATCTTGGAGAAGAAGTTATGTTTTTCGTTGTTGGTTCTGGCTTAGTGTCTGCAGCGAGCCTTGCTATTCTACAGCAGATTAAGCACAAGAAAATTACCCTATTCTATATTCAGCCTAAGGTTAACAACCTTACCGGTACAAAAAAGAAGCTAGAAAAGGTTGCGTTTGGGGTTCTGCAGCAGTATGCTAGGTCAGGTCTGATTGACGAGGTGGTTTTGATAAGTAACCAAAAGATCGCAAATATGATTGGCAATCTTCCTGTCATAGGTTACTTCACTAAGATAAACGAAATGATTTCTTCTACAATTCACTTTATTAATGTTTTTGAGAGATCTAAGCATGTGTACGGAATCTTGGAAGAAAAAGAAAATGTTTGCAGGATTTCAACTATCGGGCTACTAGATATCACGAACTCGGAGGAGAAAGTCTTCTACGACTTAGACCTGGTAAGAGAGAAGGAATATTTTTATGCTCTTAGCAATAGTAAACTACTTAGTGAGTCTAACTTGGTAGCAGAGATCGAAGAAAGCATGCAACACAAAAAAGAAAATTCCTTGACAAAAATCTCATACCGGTTATACTCCACTGAGTACGAAACAGAGTTCGGATACTGTAGATTCCGGACTTCCAAAGTACAGGGGGAATAGTGAAAGCATATTTAGGATCGTTCGTTAAGAACGATGGAACAATTAGAAAAATGTATTTTGTAAAGCTAGAAGATCTTGAGGCGGCAAAGCCAGGATTCCTCAATGCTAGAACGACAGGGACAGGAACATCTCCTACACAGGAACCTGGTAGAGAGCTTGTCTGGGACCTGCAGGCAAAGAACTTCAGGGTGTTTAACTACAACACCCAGAGTGGAGAGCTTCTTACTTTCCAATATGATGAAAATAAATTAGTTTGACAAGTTTAGCGTGAGAGAATATTAGCTCTCACGACTATAGGGTAGCCACCCAAATCTAACAAATAGGAGAAAGAAAATGGCTATTAATCTAGATAAGATGCGTGCTAAGATGGATCGACTTGAGGGCAAGAACGCTCGCAAGGAGAGTATTTTTTGGAAGCCTAGCGATGGTGAGCAGACCATTCGTATCCTTCCAGTAGCGGACGGAGATCCCTTTAAGGAGTTCTGGTTCCACTACAACCTCGGCAACAACCGTGGTTTCTTGAGTCCAAAGCGTAATTTTGGTGAGGATGATCCTCTCAATGATTTCGTTCGAAAGCTCTTCAACGAGGGCACAGAGGATTCTGTAAAGATGGCAAAGAACCTTATGGCACGCCAGCGTTTCTTCTCACCAGTAATCGTTCGTGGTGAGGAGGAGAAGGGAGTTCGCCTTTGGGGCTACGGTAAGATGGCCTACAAGGAGCTTATCAGCCTTGCCCTGAACCCTGACTATGGCGATATTACTGACCCAGACTCTGGAACTGATCTTGTGATTAAGTACGGAAAGCCGCCTGGAGCGTCCTTCCCGCAGACAAACATCACGCCACGTCGTCGTCCGTCGCCACTTAGCACGAACGCAGACTTGACCGCAGAGTGGGTCAATGGAGTTCCTGACTTTGATGCTGCATTCGCAGACTCTCGCAAGACGCCAGCAGAGGTTGGTCAGATGCTTGATGAGTGGTTGGCTGGAGAAGCAGATGCGTCTGAAGGCCGAGAGACTGAACGCTACGGAAGTTCTCCTAGCAAGTCTTCTGTGGATCAAAAGCTGAATGAGCTTCTAGGACAAGAAGTTCCGTTCTAAACTTCCCCCCGCCGCAGGAAGGCACGGGCTGAAAAGTGAACAAAAGCTTTTCTAATAGGTGTCTTTTTATCTTTAATGGAGTAAAAAAGTGATTACAAATGTATATAAGTCTCTAAACCTAGGGACAATTCTTTGTGGGCTGTTTCTTATTGGTTGTTCCTCAAAGGATGGAGAGGATACTTCCGATACCTCCTCCGAGGACACTGAGGTAGTTGAGGAAACCGAGACTACTGAAGAGACTGAGACACCTACAAGCCCAGTGGAGACCGGCGATACAGCGGTTACAGACACGGGTTCTACAGACACAGGTACCGTAGAGTAAAGTAAACACCACAGGGGGGCATGGGTTATAGATGTCCCACTTTCAGAAAAGGAGTAAAAATGAACATATCTGAAATTTTTAGTAATGGGTACGTTAGAATGGCACTGGCAGCAGTTGTTTCCTTCGCCTTCGCATCCTTTGTCTTTCAGGCAAGCGGTGATGAAGTTCAGGTAGCGACTAACTCTGAGACAGAAACGGTTGAGTCCACCACCGTACCAGCTACAATCGTAACTGAGCAGAATGACCAGGAGATTAATAACAATGAAATTTTAGAGGTCACTGTTACTGGCGAAACCACTAGCAACTGATTATACTAATATACCGCAGGGAGGCACGGGTTACAGGTGCCTCATATTTTTTTTATGGGAGCTAGTATGGCACGAGGAAAGGTTAAAACAGGCAATGTCTCTATGAGCGACATGATGAAGAGACTAAATAAGAAGTATGGTATGGAGGTCGCTCACGACTTGAATCAAGAGAATCCTACAGAAGTCAAGGGTTGGATCCCAACTGGCTCTCGATGGCTAGACTCGATTATATGTAAGGGTCAGAAGGCTGGCATTCCTATTGGTAAGATATCGGAAATCGCCGGGCTTTCAGCAACTGGTAAAAGTTATATGGCAGCTTGCATTGCTGCAGAGGCACAAAAGCAGGGCATCTATGTAGTCTACTTCGACTCAGAAAGTGCCATCGATCCTGCCTTCCTGTCGAAAGCTGGGATTAACACAGATCCAGATTGCTTTATGTATATTCAGGCCATTACCGTTGAGCAGGTGCTTGAGATGGTTGAGGAGTTTCTCGGAATGGAGCGAAGAATGCTATTTATCTGGGATTCTATTGCAAATACTCCGACAGATTCAGACAAAGAAGGGGGCTTCAATCCAAACGCCAGTGTCGGCAAAAAGGCAAGAACGCTTTCTCTCGCCTTTCAGAAGCTCACTATCCCTCTAGCCAACGCAGAATGCACCTTACTGTGCCTAAACCAGCTTAAGCAGAAGATCGCTTCTACTCACGCAGAGAAAATCGAAGTCATGTCAGAGCCGTACACCACGCCGGGTGGCAAGTCACTTGTATATGCGTCTTCTCTTCGTATTTGGTTGACCAAGCGTAAGTCAAAGTCTGCTTTTGTTACTGACGAGAACGGCTTTACGATTGGCTCTGAGGTTAAGGCAACTCTAAAGAAGTCTCGTTTTGGGACAGAGAGACGCCAGTGCACCTTCCAGATTACCTGGGGCGATGATGAGGTTAGGATCATGGACGAAGAGTCATGGTTTGAGGCGATCAAGGGCTCAGAGTTTATTAAGCAAAGCGGAGCTTGGTATACTCTTGTCTATGACAATGGGGAAGAGCAGAAATTCCAAGCTACGAGGTGGATGGAGTATTTGCGAGATCCTAGGTTCAGACAGCGAGTTGAAGAGTTGATGGACATCGAGGTCATTGGCAAGTATAAGGATAGGATAGGGGACATTACTGCATTCGAAGATATTGATGCAGGAGCAGAAGACTAAACTATAAAGGAAGCGTGACCGAGTGGTTTTATATGCCATTTCGTTTAATCTAGACTATTTATTGATAGGAGGTTATCGAAATGCCCATGAACAAACTCTGCCCTGCTTGCGGCCAGTCATACAATAGGTATGGAAAAACGTGTAGCAAAAAGTGTTCTAACGACTTAAAAAGAAGGGAGAAGGTCGATCTTTGGTTAGAGGGAAAGCACGATGGTATGCGTGGAAAAACTTCAACGGCTAGATTTATAAGACAATATATGTTGGAAAAAGCCGACTATAAATGCCAAAAATGTGGCTGGTCCGAAGTTAATAGTTTCACCGGCAAGATACCACTAGAGCTTTCTCATAAGGACGGAGATTTTACCAATAACAATCCAGACAATTTAGAAATAATCTGTCCCAACTGTCACTCTTTAACAGAGTCACACAAGGGCGCTAATAAGAAGGCCGGAAGGCCACGAAGTAAATATTATAGAGGTTTATAGGGTGAGGTGTCCGAGTGGCTGAAGGAACTGCTCTTGAAAAGCAGCGTACTGGAAGGTACCGTGGGTTCAAATCCCACCCTCACCGCTTCCGTAGCTTTTCTGGGGGGACAATGAAAAGAGTAATGATAGTAGACTGCATGAATATCTACCTGCGGTCGTATATAGTAGACCCTAGTCTTTCTACAAATGGGTCACCAATCGGAGGGTTTAAGGGTTTCCTAAAGACTCTTCAAAAGTTGTGTAGAGAGATAAAGCCTGACAAGGTTATTGTGGCGTGGGATTGTGGCGGCGGCTCTAGAAAGAGAAGAACTGTAAATAAGAATTATAAAGCAGGCCGCACACCTTTGCGCCTAAATAGGGAAATTAGGCACTTGAGCCTCAGAGAGGAGGAAGACAACAAGATCTGGCAGCAGATTAGACTTTCCGAATATCTAAATCAATTGCCAATAATTCAATATTGTATTGAGGATGTGGAAGCTGACGACATCATCTCTTACGTTGCACAAAATAAGAGGCTTGCCGATTGGCAAAAGATAATTGTTTCAAGTGACAAAGACTTCTATCAGTTGTGTGATGACAGGACGATTATCTACAGGCCAACCCAAAAAGAAGTTCTCAATAAGTACACTATTGTAGAACAGTTTGGAATACATCCCAATAACTTTGCTCTAGCTAGAGCCATTGCAGGCGACCCCTCAGATAATTTGCCGGGGATACAGGGTGCTGGGTTAAAGACAATTTCTAAAAGATTTTCCTTTCTGTCCGAAGAGCATGACTACTTAATAACAGATATTATTGAGCACTGTGAAGACGTAGAAAAACCACTTCTTGTACACAAGAGGATCTTAGAAAACGAGCCTCTAATCAAAGAAAACTATAAGCTAATGCAGCTGTATAGTCCTTCTATTTCCCCAACGGTTAAGTCTCAGGTAAATTATGTATTAGAGAATAGTGACCTTGAACTTAACTTAACAGAGTTCAGAAAGATGATGATTATAGACGGCTTTGGCGAGTGGGATAACACTGAGCTTATGGCAACGATGAGAAAGATAGTTGCCAACCACAAGAAGTGAGTTATAAGGGGTAGGGAGGAAACATGAAACGAACAGATTTTAGCCACTTTGGCAAGAGTTTCCAAGAAAGTCTTTGCGTGCTGCTCCTAGAAGATAGGCCGTTCGCAGACCAGATCTTGGAGGTTTTTGATATTACATTCCTTGAATTAGGATTTCTTAGGCTTTTTGTGTCTAAGATTATCTCTTATAGAGATAAGTACGGGGTACACCCGACCAAAAAGGTGATGGCTACGATTCTCAAGTCTGACCTGGATAAAGAAAACCAGGCCATCCAGACTCAAGTGAGAGATTATTTTGCAAGGATGCAAGCAGCAGGAACCCTTAAGGATTCTGACTTTATCAAGGATAAGGCACTAGAGTTCTGCCGCAAGCAGAAGCTCAAGGGGGCTATGCTTAAGTCGGTTGATCTCATTCAAAGTTGCTCGTTCGATGAGATCTCAAAGATCATCAATGATGCACTTGTGCTGGGAAGCGACTCGAACTTTGGATACGATTATCTTAAGGACTTTGAGAAAAGGTTTGAACTGAAGGCACGTAATCCTATCTCTACCGGCTGGAAAGAGATTGATGGCATCTGTAAGAACGGCCTAGGCTCTGGTGAGCTAGGTGTTGTTATTGCACCTACTGGTGCTGGAAAGTCTATGGTTCTTACACACTTGGGAGCCCAAGCTCTTCTTAAGGGTGTAAATGTTATACACTACACTCTTGAGTTGAGCGAGACAACTATTGCTTCTAGGTATGACAGTTGCATCACTGGGGTTCCACTGGGGGATCTGTTCTCTTTCAAGGAGCTTATCTTTGATAAGGTCGAGACAGTGCAGGGTAAGCTTATTGTTAAGGAGTATCCTACAAAGTCCGCTTCTACAAGGACAATAAGAAACCATCTTGAAAAGTTAGCTAATCGTGGCATCGAGCCTGGCTTGATCATTGTTGATTACGGTGATCTACTCCGACCAGTTGTCGTGCGTAAGGAGAAAAGAACCGAGCTAGAGTCAATTTATGAAGAGCTTCGCGGTATAGGACAGGATTATGGGTGTCCTGTTTGGACCGCATCCCAGACTAATCGTTCTGGCTTGAACGCAGAGGTGATTACAATGGAATCTATCTCTGAAGCGTTTAGTAAGTGCTTTGTGGCCGACTTTATCTTTACTGTTTCAAGAACAGCAGATGACAAAGTTGCTAATTCTGGTAGAATTTATGTTGCAAAGAACAGAAATGGGCCTGATGGCCTAGTTTACCCCATATTTATGGACACCAGTAATGTTAAGATACGTGTTTTGCCTCCAAGTGATAATGAAGAAGACCAACTTACAGTCAAGACACAATCTGACATCCTGAAAGAGAAGTATAAGAAGTTTAGACAGCAAAGGGAGAATGCATAAAATGGAAATTTCATCAAGAATACTTTCGGATATTACCGTACACATGAAGTACGGCAAGTACAGAGACGATCTCTATCGTCGTGAAACCTTTTCGGAGATTGTAGATCGCAATAAGGCGATGCACATTAAGAAATACCCTCATCTTGCAGATGAGATCGAGGCAGCTTATCAATATGTTTATGATAAGAAGGTCTTACCTTCTATGAGGTCCATGCAATTCGGCGGAAAGCCAATTGAAGTGGCTCCAAACAGGGTTTTTAACTGTGCTTACATGCCTATTGACGACGCACGGGCTTTTGCAGAGGCTATGTTCCTTTTGTTGGGTGGGACTGGTGTAGGCTTCTCTGTGCAGAAGCACCATGTTGACAAGTTGCCCGAGATTAATCGCCCAAATGCAAAGAGAACACGCAGATACCTCATTAGTGACTCTATTGAGGGCTGGGCTGACGCAGTTAAGATGCTTATCTTCTCCTACTTTAATGGAACTTCGAAGTTACGTTTCGATTTCTCGGACATTAGGCCCAAGGGCAGTAGATTAGTAACATCTGGTGGCAAGGCTCCAGGCCCACAACCGCTAAAGGAGTGCCTTGTAAAAGTTGAGGGTATTCTTGATCGAAAGCAGAATGGTGAGAAGCTAACTCCTATTGAAGTACATGATATTGTCTGTCATGTCGCAGACGCAGTTTTAGCAGGCGGTATCCGTCGTGCTGCTCTCATCTCACTCTTCTCGGCTGATGACGATGAGATGATTGCTGCTAAGTCTGGCAACTGGTGGGAAACTAATCCGCAGCGTGGACGAGCAAACAACTCGGTTGTCCTAATGAGGCACAAGGTCACAAAGGAATTTTTCATGGACCTCTGGGCTCGTGTTAAGGCATCTGGTGCAGGGGAGCCTGGATTTTACTTTACATATGATAAAGACTGGGGCACAAACCCGTGTTGTGAAATCGCCCTACGACCTTATCAATTCTGTAATCTTACAGAGGTTAATGTCTCCAACGTAGAGAGTCAGGAGGATTATGAAGACCGCGTAAGGGCGGCATCCTTTATAGGAACTCTGCAGGCAAGCTACACCGACTTTCACTACCTACGACCAGTATGGCAGCGTAATACAGAAAAAGATGCACTTATTGGCGTCTCTATGACAGGTATCGCATCAGGAAAGGTTCTTAATCTAGACATGAAGGCAGCAGCAGAAGTGGTAAAGCAGGAGAATATCCGCGTTGCTGAAATGCTTGGTATCAAGCCAGCTGCTCGTACAACATGTGTAAAGCCAGCGGGCACCACCAGCTTAACGCTTGGGACTTCTTCTGGGATTCATGCTTGGCATAACGATTATTACATTCGTCGTGTCAGGGTCGGCAAGAACGAGGCAATTTACAACTACCTCTCAGAATTCCACCCAGAGCTTGTTGAGGATGAATATTTCCGGCCACATGACACAGCTGTGATCTCTGCGCCACAGAAGGCTCCAGAAGGTGCTATCACACGCTCTGAGAGCGCCCTGGAGATGCTTGAGAGAGTTAAGAAGGTCAGTGATCAATGGATCAGGACCGGACACCGTAAGGGCCAAAATACTCACAATGTGAGTGCCACTGTGACGATCCGCGAAGAAGAATGGGAGCCTGTCGGAGAATGGATGTGGGAAAATCGTGATTGCTACAACGGCCTTTCTGTTTTGCCACACTCTGATCACACTTATGTTCAGGCACCATTTGAAGACTGTGATAAAGAGACCTATGATAAGCTTATGGAAAGCCTTGTTAATGTTGATCTTACCAATGTTATTGAAGTTGAGGACAACACGGACCTACAAGGTGAGCTAGCGTGCGCGGGCGGATCCTGCGAAATTAAGTAATAATGCTTGACTTATTCACCCTCTAGTGTTACTTAATGCTAGAGAGGTGAAGAGTGAAGTTTAACCATCTTCTCCCCCGATGGGAACAAAAGCATAGATGTTCCGAAGGGGGACAGCATTATTACTTGCCAACTAGCCACATAGAGGCTACATTAGAGCATGTAGCCGTTCGTTTTCGTTGTAAGAAATGTGGACGTTTAACTACTGCATTTTTAGATGAACCAACTTACCAAACAAACAAAAAGATTATTAATAAATATGTAGGAGATGAAAATGATGACTTTGGAGCCTAAGGGGCCTTGGATTCAAGTTGAGCTTAGCTTTGATAAGGAAGAAGAAAATCCGTATTCTATTGCTTTACCGGAAGACTACCGCCCAACTGAGAAGCCTTACAAGGCTGTTTCTGTTGTAAGCGATCCATGTGGCGAATATGCTTATGGTGACGTTGTTGTTCTTCCGACACACATCATTCGTGAGATTGAGCTTTCTGAGAATAAACTTCACCTTGTTGAGCGAAACCACATTATGGCGGTTGTGAGGGCGGAATAATGAAAATGAACTGCTGGGACAGTGATCTCGAAGACCAGACTAGACGTGATTTGGAAGACTTGGAGAGATACCATCACAACGACCATCCAGGGTATTATGGCGGCAAAGACAACCCTTACGAAGCCATCAAGATTATTGAGGCATATAATCTAAACTTTTCTCTTGGAAATGTCATCAAGTATGTCCTCCGAGCAGGAAAGAAGAGCGACAGCGCCATTGAAGATCTTGAGAAAGCAGCACGCTACATCCAGTTTCAGATTGACTATTTAAGGAGAAATAACAATGTTTGATAGAGTTATTATTGACTACGGCCACGGCGGGATGATTGATGAGAAGTATCAGACACCAGGTGGCAAGCAATATCATTTTACGGAGCCCGAGGTTCTTTCTATATTTGAGGGTGTGTTTAATCGTGGCGTTGCTAGTAAGTTGATGACAATCCTGTCTGGCTTTGGAATCGAAGTCTTTGATTGTGTTGAGGATTGTTATGTCACAGAGACAGTGATGCCGGAAGAGCTTGAGCAGAGAGATGTATCTTTGACTACTCGCGTTAGGAACGCAAATCGAGAGAACAAGCGAGGCAAAACTCTGTTTATTTCTATTCATGCAAATGCGATTGGTAATTCTATTAGAGGCCCGTCGCAGTCTGCACGCGGAGCTTCCGTTTTTGTGTACAGGAACGCAGGCACTGCTGGAGAGATAGCTCAGAAGCTACTTAGCCGCTATTCTGAGACGAGCTTAAAGCCACGCAGGGTCGTGGAGAATAAGTCTTTCTACGTCCTCAGAAAGACGGCTATGCCCGCTCTACTCTCAGAGAATGGATTCTTTACAAACATTGATGACGCTAAATATCTCTTAACTGAGGAAGCACAGTGGGAGATTGCTGACGCTCATTTCGATGCCATAAAAGATTTCCTTGACATCGAAGAGGGCAGTGGGTTAGTATAGAAACATGAGTGATCCAGACGCATACAGAACTAAGAGGGAGTGGCTTGTGGGAGACAAGATAACAGCAACGGTGCCAAGGGCAGCACTATTTAAAGAAGAGCCCAAGAGGAGCATTGAAATCTATGGAGACGGAATTGGACGGGTTGATTTGGTTGATCATATGGGTTCTGACCTCACTATTGTTAATAGTGCCCGCGTTTCTTTCGGAAAACACAAGGAGGAGTTAGATGGGAAAGATAAAAGACTGGTTAACTATTTGGTTAGACACAGGCACACCAGTACGTTCGAGCACAATGTTGCTACTTTCCGTTTTGTGGTTCCACTTTTTGTTAGG
>Ga0070746_10000380_pt1 | contig 26446 bp, 30 predicted proteins | sample VirMetDEL_Mar_21_FD_77016 | JGI IMG/M metagenome (GOLD analysis project Ga0070746, IMG submission 77016) | Aqueous microbial communities from the Delaware River and Bay under freshwater to marine salinity gradient to study organic matter... | ecosystem: Environmental > Aquatic > Marine >...
AGCTCCGAGCATTTCAACACCCCATGGGTCAGCTACTTCAGCTTCTCCCCATTCACCAACCATTACCATTTCGGTACCTCTTAGTGAAGCATCTCTTTCTTCTTCAGCTTCCATTTCATGTGCCATAGCCAAAGCTATTGCATCTGGAACGAAAATTGCTCCTTTAGAGTCACCAGAACCATCTCGTGTCAATACACCTGATTGGTAAATTGGAACACCAAAGGCTCTTTCATTTCCTCTAAAGTAGTTTTGTACCACATCAGCAGTAATACCTTCTGGAATAGGCTGTGCAGCCATACCAGTACTTCCACCACCTTGGATACCAGTTACTTCTTGTACGAAAGCTCTAATCTGCTCTGGGTGGAATACACCACTTGGAGTTCCCGGAGCCATTCCGAAAGAAGCATTGTTGTCAGTTTTTAAGTAAGACACAGCACCTGCAACGTGGTAGTAAGTAAGGTAGCTTCCTGCTGCTCCGATTGAGTTTGAAAACCCATCAAACAGAGTTGTAAGGTCGCTTTCTAGCAACCTTCCTAAAGCTCCACCTTGTACTTCACCAACGTGTGCAAGTATGTCTTCGTTGTTTTGTCTAGAAAGTCTATCAGAAACAAAAGTCATGATTCCGTGTTCAGAAGCAGTAATGCTTGTCACAGTAACAGAAAGTTGTTCAGGAGCTGATATGTCAATACCTTCAGTAACTGCTACAGCATCGTTTCTACCCCAAATTGGAATGTTAACTTGCTTTGCACCTTGAGGAATATCATATCTACTCACTAACTGGTTTGTTGGACCAGCCGGTTCTATATTTGAAATTGCATTAGCAATAACAATTTTAGACATGTCTGACAGACTTGAACTTGACGATAATGTCAATCCACTTGCCATTGTATTTTTCTCCTAATTTTTAAAGGTTAGTATAACCTTGATTTTTTAATTCTTTTCTAGCTTGCCTAAATTGTGTTGCATCAATTTGGTTATTAGCCATCATTTCTGCTAAATCAGCTTGAGATGTAACTCTCCCTGAACCACTTTTAGGTGCACCAGAAGTAGACGGAATAGGTGCTTGTTCAACTTTAGGTTCCTTTTGAACTGGAGTTTGAGTAGCTGGAGTTGGAGTTTTTATTGCTTCAATATTTTTCTCTGCTAGCTTAATAGCTTGCCTAGTGTTCATACCTTCAGCATAACCTTTCCAAACCCTGCTATCCCTAATATCTATGTTCAAACCACTTTCATTAATTAAATCTTGAGTCATATTCGCTAAAACAGTTTGGTCTGCACTCATCTCTTGCTGAACTTGAGGTTCCTGTTTAGGAGCCTCTTGTTTTTTTTGCAGTTGAGATTTGTAATACTCTGCTTGTTCTTCAGGCGACATTTCTTGAATTCTAGATTCTTCAATGATTTTAGCTTGTTCCCTTAAAGGATTAAGCACCTCGTCTATTTGATTTTTAAGTTCTTTTTGCTGTGATGCTGTCCAGTTTGCAAAACTACCTTTAAAACTATTTAAAGATTTAGTAGTAGCACTTTCAACCATCTGTTGAATTTCTTCGGGTGACAGAGGTTTTTCTTGTGCCTTAACTTCCTCCGTTACCTGTTCAGTAACTTCTTGTTCTACTTTTTCTGCAACTTGTTCAGCAATCTGTTGCTCTTCTGCCTTGACAGTTTCTTCTGAAGCCGTGACTTCTTTTTCTTCTAACATGAGCCGTAACCCTTTCTATTGTTTAAAATATATTTATAATCTACAACGAACCTTGATATTCTTCAAGTGTAAATGGTGTTGGATATCTCCAAACGTCTTCTTTTCCCTTATTTAAAGAGTTTTCTAATTTAGTTGTATAACCCCATCTGTACAAGAAACCATCAACTGATTTGTCTAATTTTCTAAGTTCTTTTCTAGCACCCCCTATTAAAGAATTCATAGTTCTTATAGTGGGGTAATTTTTTAATATTTCTGCTTTTACAGTTTCGTTTGGTTCTAATTTCCATCTTTTATAAGCCAAAGCATCTGATTCACTTACATCATTAATAACTGCTCTTTCTGTTTCTTTCCAGTAATATGCAAAATAATCTTTTGCAGCGTAATATTCAGCAACTATTGGTGGATGGTCTTTTGCAACAATGCTTCTAGCTTTTACATAATCTAAAACATTTTCAATACCTTTTTGTTCCCATCTATTTTTAAAATTTGTTATAGCTTCATCTCTAGCGTACCAATCTGTTTCTCCAGTTATTGTTTCTAATTCAGGATTTGTTAAAACATCATTTATGTAATCTTTATACGCTACGTCAAGTACATCATCTTGATAGTCTATTTTTGGAAGTGTTTCGTTTTCTCCTGCTATATCAGTAAAATAAATGCTAACTAAACTTAAATCACCTTCTTCTGTTCTAGCTCTAAGAGTATTTCTTGCAGCATACATTTCATCACTTGCTGAAGCTAAATAAGTTGTTCGTAGTCCTGCTGGGTCTAAAACACCTCTGTTTAACATTTTTACACCTTCTTCTACTTGAGAATTGTAAGTTTTTAATATTGCTTGTGATTCTTTATAATAATCATTTAATTGACCCTGAACTTCTGTGCCTCTTCTAGCAGATACTTCTTTAGATGTTGCTTGTAAAGTTTTTAAATATTCTGATTCTCTAGTAATTAAAGTTCTTTCTACGTTAGTTAAATCATTCCATTTTTTGCCATAAAACTCATCTGCAAATTCATCTCTTACTCTTCTTGTTTCATCAAATACATCTATTGGAGTTGACCTAAATCCAATAAGTTCAGCAGCTAAACCAGCTTTATTTAAATCTGTCCATTGATAATCTCCTGTTACAGGGTCTGTAGTAAATACATTTTCTGCCCAAAAAGGAGTAAATTTATTTCCAATATATTTTGCTCTTGAACTTAAATCTGTTTCTAAAGGTTCTCCAAGAAAGTTAGAACCTGTAATCAAATCCCAAGCTGTGCTACTTGTTGGGGAAGTCCTCCCTTTTAACCATGCTAATATTGGATTTGTTCTGTCTTTTTCAAAAGTTCTGTCTTCTGCAAAACTATCCCCAGTTTTACTTAACATTCCTAAGAAAGACCTGTAAAAACCTCCAAACCCTACATCACTATCACCAATTCTTAGACTCATAAAATCTCCTCTAGTTGGGTCTAATTTTGGTTCTTGTCCTAAAGAAGAAGCCATTGCAGTATAAGTTGTGGTTCCAAACATTGCTAATCCAAGCAAAGACCTTCTAGCTAATTTACCTTCTAAATCTCCTTTAGTAAAAGCAGTTGCAATAAAACTAAGACAAGCTCTTGTATAAGAAGGTGAAAAAAACAAAAATGCTCTTTCAACAGCTTGCTGTGATGCAGGCAATCCTAAAGCAGCAGAATCTATACCACCTGTTGATTTCATTAAAAAAGAACCTATTTGTTTTCTTAATCCTTTTACAACTTCATCTCTGCTTGCACCTTTTGATAAACCTTTTTCTATTATTTCGTCAGCTTGTCTTTCTATCATAGGCTCAAACACTTTATAACCTTCTAGCTTAATAACATCCCCTGACACATTAAAAGCTCTTTGAGCTCCTCTAAATGCAGCAGCCGGAGTGTTTAAAACAAAGTTTATTCCTTTTGCTAAATGTTGATTAGGTACAATTTTTTCAACTGCTGTTTTTAAAGTTTCTGATATACTTGATATTCCAGAAGTTCCTGCAAAAGCATCAACTGCATCTTGAGTAAACCTTATATTTCCATCATCTACAGCTCTTCTTATTAAGGCAGGGTCTTGTTTGCTCATAATATAAGCTATATTAGATTTATCTACAAAAGCTAATGCTGCAAATTTTATAGACCTACCATAAACAGCAAATAATTTTGGATTAACTGCTGTAGCAGCACCTAAAGTTACAAGACCTTGTAACATATGCCATGAAAAATCTAATCCAGTTCCAACAGTTCTTAATACATTGTTTGCTCTTTCAAAGCCTGTGATACCTGACCAAAGTTTAGTTTCTGGATTAAAATTAAATTCTTTTGCAATTTGTTTAGCTTGTGCATCATCTCTAAAAAAAACATTACTAAATTGCTTAGGTTTAATTTTATTTTCTGAAACTAATCTATCTAAATCATTTAAATTAATAGAGTCTTTAGTGCTAAATCTTCTACCTACAGCATCTGCTACATCTTTTTTAGTTACTCTTTTACTTTTGCTTAATCCACTTAACATTTCATAAAGATGTTTAGTGTTTTCATTGTCTAAAGATTTTATAGATTTTGCTGTAATTGGTCCTGTAGAATTTACTAAATTATCAAGTGCTTTTAAATTAACATCATCAAGAATATTTACACTTTCAATTTTTCCTATTTCATCAACAAATTTTTGATTATTTATAATATTGTCAATTTGTCTTTTTTGTAAAAGTAAAGCTGTACTTACGTTATTAAATTTCATATTGCCATCAATTATAGCTTGAGTTATTTCTTCAGAATTTAAATTTCTAGTTTTTTGAAATTGTTCTATTTCTTTAAAAGTTTTCTTTACTCCTGTTTTTACTTCAAAAGTATTTTTCATATTTCCATCAAATGCTTTTAAAACAGTTAATTCGTGAGGAAAATATATTTGTTCCATTTCTGTTGTATTTAAAAATTTTGCAACTGATTTTGATACTTTAATATCTTGAAATAAACTTGCTACAGTAAGTCCTGCCTTTTTAAGTAAATTTCTTTGAAATGCAAGTTGCCCCATAGCATGTGCTGCACCAATAATTATTTCATCTGGAACATTGTCAAATCTTACATATTTTTTTAAATCTAATGCTGTAAGTTCATCTATATACTTACCTTCTTGTTTAGCAATTACTCTTATTGGTTGAGTAAACATTCCTGATATTAAATCAGCAGAATTTAATTTTCCTTTGTATGTTTTTATTTTAAATTCATCTGGAAAATTTTTTCCTAAAGTTTGATACACATCTTTAAAATCTGAATCTTTTAAAGTTTTTCCATTAACTTTTAATTGTGGAGTTAAGCCATCAACATCTAAAAAATTATTAAATACATCATCCATATCCTCTTCTGTTGCACCTGCTCTTCTACCTGAATTTTTAAATGATACTGCTCCAACATTACCTTGGGTTATAGCATCAGACTCTCTAATATTTCTTCTTAAAATAGCTTGAGTAAGGGGAGTTTGTTTTAAATATCTTCTTGTTCTGCCAAATAATTTATCTGAAGTATAATTCCAAGCTGCAATACCTTTTCCAAAATAATTGTCTGCAACTTTGTCATTTGCTCTTTTAAATATTCCAAACAACCCTTTGTCTGGTTCTATAATTTCATCTACACCCATAGCCATTTCAGCTTCTCTAGTTGTTTTTGGTTTTGAAAAAGGAACATTTTTAAATAGGTTATCTGGGTCTACTGCATCTACACTATCTGCTATTTTACCTTTACTTGCTAAATATTTAGTTCCTTTTCTAGCTGCTTTAAACCCTTTAACAATTCCAAGACCTGTGTATGTAGTAGGGTCAAAACCAATTTCAGCAGCAAAACCTGCTCCCGGTTTTAATGCTTTGTCTTCTTTAGCTTCTAGATATGCTTTTCTAGTTGCTTTTGCATAATCAATCCAACTTCCACCAGAAAAGGGAATAGTGAATTTAGCAGCTCCCCAAGGGTCATTTGGGTCTATATTTAATAATTCTGCTCTTCTTTTTCTTATTCTTTTATAGATAGGCTCATCAATCCCTGAACCACCTTCTTTTATTTGGTCTTCTCTTGACCTTTCTAAAAAAGTACGATTATTTTCTTCTCCACCCGGCACATTTAAAGAATAAAAAGTAGCTGCTGCTAAATCTCCAGAAAAACTTATTGCATCAAGTGCTTTTTGCCAAAGTTTCCTATCTTTAGGTTCTTCCTTTTCTGATGGTATTTGCAAATTTGTATTATCAAAAGGATTTCTTTCATCTTCTTCTCTAGCAGTTGCTGCTTGCCTTGCAATATCTGCTTGCTGAAACCTTCTTACTTCTTGCAAAGATTCAGGATTTAATCTTCTTCTAAGATATTCTCCTGATTCTATATCTTCAATTTTTTTAAAAGGATTGGGAGTGGTCATTTAAAACCCTCTTGCTGCACCACTAAATGGGTCTGCTGAAGTTCCTCTTCTTAATGTTGTAGGAGCTAATACAGAACTTCCTACATTTGTTCCAAATGGAGTGCTTTCTGCTACACGCCTTCTTAATGCATCTTCACCATATATTCCTGCACCTGCTGCTTGTGCTAACTGCATACCTGATTCTAATGGAGTTGCTTCTTGTAATTGTGCAGCACTTGGTGGTACATATCCTGACCCAGTTCCAGAAAGATTACTGGTAACTGTTTGGTTTGTACTAACCGGCATCATTCCACCAAATGGTTGGTCTACATTGATTTCAGTTAAAGGAATAGGTGCCTGACCAAATGGTTGACCCATAGTTGTTTGTTGTTGCTGAAATGGTTGTTCTTGAAACGCTTGATTCTGTAATTGATTTAAAAATCTTCTACCTTCTTCAGTTCCAGTAGCTAAACCAAAAGCAACAGGGTCAGAATATATTCCTGCCAAAGTTTGTTGAACTTGTGGTCTACCAGATTCTCTTAATTGTTGTAATCTAAAATCACCTAGTTCTTGTTCAAATTGACCCGGTGCAGTTAACAATCCTTCTGAAGCACCAATTAGGGATACGTTTCTTTCTAAGTCTGCTAACTCTTGTGGTGATAGTCTATCTGCACCTACACCCATGCCTCTAGTAGATTGTATCTGTTGAGATATTATGTCAGATGTTTGACCTTGTAATTCAGTCTTTGCTCTCAACTGTTCTGCATAAGCATCTAGAGCTGCTTTAATTGCAGGATTCTCAACTCGCCTAGTGTTTGTAATTTGATAAAATTCTACATTTCCATCTTCATCTGGCTGACCACTTCCTCTAACTCCTCTATAAGAAGGATTTGGTATTTGTTCTGTTTCAGTAACATCTACAAATAAATCTTGATTTTGAAATAAATCTATAGGGAATCCCGGCAACGAATCAGTTGTTAAACCAAAAACACCTGTGTCAATTCCAAAGTTATCAAAAAGTTCATCTAAGTTACCCGGATTTACAGAAGGTTGTACATCTACAACTTCTGGTTCAGGGTCAATAGGGGTAACAAATCTAGAATCACCATCTTCTGTTTGGGTTCTAGGGTCTATGTCAGTTCCACTAAACATACCAGTACCCGGAGCAAAACCCGGTACCATTCCTGCTTCTTGTCCTACTCCCGATGGGTCAACAAAAGGTGGTGCAACTGCTGGAGGTGCTGTTCCATCTTGTTCAAAATCAAATCCTTGTGTTTGGTCAGCAACCTGTTGGTCTGTATCATCTCTTTTTGAAGATGGAAGATATATTCCTGTTGAAGGGTCTGCTGTTAAATCATTAAAAAAATCTCGTACTACGTCTTTTTGAGTTACACCCGGAGTTACTTTAGCAAGCAGTTGTGGTAAAATAGTAGAAAGTTTTTGCCAAAAAGTACCTGCTTCAGCTAATTTATCAAAATCAATTCCTCTTCCAACAGTTTGGTTACCTTTTATCCAAGCATTAAAATAAGGACTGTAAGTATAATCTTCTCCACCAACATTTGCAGTTTTTGTTACTTCTGTTAAATAATCACCTAATTGTGAATACAATAATCTTTGTTCAGCAGGAATTCCTTTTTCTGTTAAATCTCCTACAGTCCTGTTGTTGTACATAATAAAATCATCGTATTCAATGTCAGACCAACCTTTACCTTCTTCAAAGGCATTAGGGGTTACAGGTATCTCAACATTTGATGCTAAAAAATTATTGCCTTCACCCGGCAAAACTAAATGATAAACTCTTACTGTTTCACCACCTTTTGAATATTCATATAATCTGTAATTTGAACCAGAATCATTTGTTCTATTAAAATTTTTACTAGCTTGGTCTTGCACAAGTCTTTTAGACCATCCACCAAAAGCTGGAGAAGGTTCACTTGATTTAGCAACTGCTTGTGCATTTGAATCTTTTAAAAATAAATCCATTTCTTGACCTTCGGAAGTTTTATTATGATTTTGCATCCAATATTGAGCAGTTCCTGTGTCAATATCTCCATCTTGTATCATGTCTGTTAAAACTTTAGAAGCATCCATTTGACCATCTACTCCGGCTGTTAATGAAAAACCATCTCCCTCTGTAATGTGTTCAAATATCTTGTCATTTATGTCTGATATTTCTTTATCTCTAAATTCTTGCAAATTTTTTACTTCTTGTTCAGCTTGAATATTACTTGTAAAAGTCCTTTCACTTTCTGGTGCAAAAGGTACATTAGGATTACTTGCTACTGACATATCAGCTATTGATTGAAGTTGCAAAGATGGGTCAGTTGTTTGACCTGCTTGAAAAGGAGAAACTGAAGGAGAAAGTGCAGGAGTTGCTTGTACACTTCTTGTTAATTGATTATTATCTGGCAAAAAAGGTGACTCGCTTAAACCTAAATCCTGAACAGTTTGTAAATTGTTACTATTGCCACGATTAGCATCAGATACACCTAAAACTCTTGCACCACTTTCTTGCGTAAAAGAATTTGCTATTCTTATTGCTTCAGCTTGGCTGCTAGCATTAATTGGTTCGGTATATTGCCTTCCATTATTTCCTAATAATCTTATCTCGTATATTGCCATATTTATTTCTCAAAGAAAGGGTTGCTAAATGTTTGCCCTACTTGTTTTTTCTTCATTTTTGGCAAATCAGGTTGTACATAACTACCCAATACACTTTCTGACTCCTTGACAAAAGATTTTATCAAATCATCAAAATGCCCGAAAGCTGTAGGTATTGTTTTATCTGTTTTTCTTGCCATCTATCTCATCCCCGGTGGTAAGTCAGAGGTCGGTACTCTTCTGTTTCCTGTTCTAGCAGGAGAAGATATTTCTCTGGCTACCAAGTCTTGTTCTTGCAAACTACCCGGAATCACCGGTCTAGTATTAGTTTGCACTCTTTCTGCTTCAGATGCAAGTGTCCTTGCCGGCTGATTAGTCGTAGAGAACTGACCAGCGTTTGGTTGCTGGTTGTAAATACTCTGTGCAATTTGATTAGCCTGCTCTCCACTTGTTTGACCACCACCGGCTGCTTCAACAATCTGTTGTAACAACGGAACTCTCTCTGCTGCTGCTTGCTGCAAAGCCATCTGTACTTGTTCTGATTTTAAGAATTGTTCTGCAAGTATCTTAGATTTAACTTCAAATGCATTTGATACACCTGCTTTTCTAAGTGCAGTATCATGGTCTGTAAATCCTGACAACCACAACTGGTTCCACAAGTTTAACTTTCTTTCCTGTTCTTCTGGAGAAGTAGGAGTAAGTTGCACCATGTTTACATAGTGACCTCTTATGTCGTTTGGTTTAATAACTGCATCTAATGGTCCAGTTTCTGTTTTTCCAAATACAGTTACCTTATCTTTAATTACATTTTCAACAATATTTAAAATAATTGAGTTTCTATTTTGCAGTCCTCTTTGTGCTGCTTCAACGTATGGACCAAAGTTCAAAGCTGCAATACCTGCTAAAACTGCTGTATGATAACCACTAGCAGCACCTTGTGGTCGTTCTCCCCTGACCACAGCAGGTGCTGTGTTTGCTTCAATAGATTGACTCATCATCTGTTGAGCAATATTAATTGAAGCCGGTGGTTCAACAACTCGTGATGGATTTATACTTACATTCTGTGGTACAAAGTTTTTTGCACCCGGTGTTTCTTCGTACATTTCCATTACTTGTTCTGTTATACCCGGTGGACCAGTAAAGTCTTTAGTTTGCCAAGCACTCTGTGCAACTATGTCAAGATATTGAGATGCAAGTCTTGACTCTGCTCTCATCATGTCAAAGTTGCCATGCAAGATTCCTCTATACAACTCTTCTGGTTTAACACCTTCTGTAAATAATCCTGTGTTAGGATGATAAATAGTAAATGGCAAAGTATTGTAACCATGCCTTTTAGGTTCAAGTGCCCACTTTTCATCAGCCATGTAAGCAACCTGTGAGTATGTCCATACTTCTACGAACTCTACAGTTCCTGTAAGTTTACCTTTCCAATTTGGAAAATGTGCATTTACCCATTCTGCTTCTACTTCGTAAAAATGTATTACCCATCTAGGGTTGGGACCATTGTTAGTATCCCAAACCATCATTTTAGGATTGACAGCACTTGATTGCATTGGAAAGTTTATATTTCTTTTGTCAAGTATGTCGTTTAGTTTTTCTTTATATTCTGCAATGTTTTCATCATCTTCTGGTGGTTCTGGAAACTCTTCCCATTTATTTGCAGCAAACTCTGTTTTTTCAAATGCAATTCCATAAAGTGCCATGTGTTTTGCAATCTCTCTTCTAGTTGGAGTAAATTGTTCAATCATGTGATTTGCACCTGTTAAAAACTTCTCCATGTTTTCTGCTCTTGCCTGACCCCTTGCTCCGGGAGCAGGTACAGATATGTCAATAAATTGTGGAGTAACGTGTGCAACTAGAGAGTTTACAACAGACTGTGCTGTTCCTAATCTAAGCATTGTTCCTGTTTCAGGAATAGAAAAATCAAATCTGTTTAAATAAAAATCTTCTGACTCATTACAGTTATCATAAAATTCTCTAAACTTAAATCTTCCCTCTTTTAATTTTCCAATAACCCATTCTATTGATACAAATGGTTCATCAATAGGGTTGGCTGCTTCTCTAGCTATATCTTCTTCTGGCTTTGCTTCTTCTGATAATTGTCCGTATGTTGTAACCATATTATATGCTTCTTATAGTTTGCATGTAATCTTCCATTGATATACCTGCTTCTTCTAATTGTTTTTCTTTTCTAGCCTTCTTAACTCTTTGAAGTCTAGAATTTTTATTTATGTAGTTTGAATTTGCATTCATGGGTATGATTCCCGAAATAGAAGTAGGAATAAATCTGTCACCAGTTACTCCTTCCATTGCAGGGTCACAAGCCATCAATGATAAACATTCTGCATCCACCCAGTCATCATGTGCACCAGACACGTTATAAAAAGTGTGTCCTCTGTTTGCACTTTCTTTATGCCCTATGTCTTCCAACTGACTTATCAGTTTAACCCAATTTTGGGGGAAAGACACAGTTTCCTTTTCTAAAGATATAGCATAATCTAGAAATAATTGATACTTTTTTTGTGGAGTAAAATTATATCCCACTACCGGAATACTCTCTTCCATCAGTTCTCTGTAAAGTACATCTTCTCCAAATTTACCACCAAGTCCTGTTGAATCCATATATATTTCCTCAATTCCCCATCTTACACTTAAAGCCTTAATTGTTTCTACCTGTAAAGACCAATCAGTCTTTTTTAATTCTACAACTGCAACCGACTCTCTAGTTTGCCTGTCTTTAACAATCATAACTGTAGGGTCATTAGTTCTTCCCAAGTCAAGTCCTGCAACATAGTGTCTTCCTTCTATTGGTCGTGCAAGTTCTACAGCACCTTTGGAATATGCAGCTTCAATGTTCGTAAAGAAGTTACCTGCACCTTCTGGTTGCTTTGCCATATAGAATCTTTCCCATACAGCTTCTGTAAGTGCCTGTTTCTCATCTTCAATCTCTTCTCTGTCTTCTTGAGTTAATCCTGTATTGTCAAATGTAGTTGCATGAAAATATGCTCTTCTTTTAGTTGGGTTTTCTCTTGATATCTTACAGTTTCTTGCAAACCAATGTTGCGTAGATTCTGGGGGAACACCTTCAACTATTGCTCTTCCTAATCTACCCGGAGAGTTTAGAGTAGGTCTTACCTTGCTCCATGCACCTTCTTTAATATCCTGTGCTTCAGCCATGTGTAGAAAATCTAATCCAACAGTCTGCAATGACTCTGGATTATCTGCTGACTTTAACTCCCAGAATACTTCTGTTCTGTATAGACCATCTGTTGTGCCGGCAGTATTTTTTAAATCTAACCATACATGTAAGTCATCTTGTTTAAATCCACCACCACGACCACCTGCCTGTCCTTTTCTTCTAGTCTTTCTTACATACTGTTCTGGAATAAATGTTTGCATCTCATTCCATACCTGAAGCATCTGTGCTCTGGTTGGTGCGACTGTCCATACATGAATCTCCGGAACTAGGTTAGCTTCTTTTGCTGTTAGTTGGTCTGTAGAATTACCGACAGTTACAGGAGTTGTGGCTGCTTTCTGTATAACATTCATAGCTTCCATTAAAGAACTTCTTGTCTTTCCAGCACGTCTTCCAGCCTGTACCCATTTTATTTTGGCATCTGAATCTACCATGTTCTTTTGCCACGGATAAAAATTATGCTGTATCAAATAACTTAACCTCTACTTTGCCATCCGGCTTATCCTCTTCAATTTCTGATGCATTCATCTCTACAAGTTTTCTCTGGTCAATAACCCTTAATGCAAACTCGCTACCTTTGCCCTGTGCCTTTAAGTCTTCCATATGGAAATAGTTAATTATATCTGCGTACTGACCATATACCTGTTTTAAATCATCGTGTTTTATTCGGTAGGTATATTTACCATCGGCTCTTTCAGAAACAACAGGGTAGGCATTATCTTCTCTATACATGTCAAGATACTTTTTAAAACTTGGGGTCGTAATTATTTTTTTCTGGACACTCTCGTAATTAAATCCAAGCTCTTCGCATATTTCTTGTATCGCAAAATCTGATGAACCAAATGCCGGTAGTGCTAAATATATTCTTCTTAGTTGTCTAGTCCATTGATTCCAACAAGGTATTGCTTGAAGAACCTTTTCTTCTATGTATGCGTACCCTTTTTGTTTTGCCATGAAAAGTATTATACACCCCTTCTCTTAATAATCTCTACCCCATGTATTGCATGGCATTTTACACCCCCCTAAAGGGGGTGTATAAAAGTGCCACGCTGTATTTTACATATGTGGTCAACATATCTCAACGCTCTGACTACTACATATGATGTATATATAATGTCGTATGTGTATCGGTGCCACTCTTGTGGCTGTGGGAGTGTAGACTACCACCATAATTATTTATTACATATTAACAATACTATTTATAACTAATATTAATATTGTGTATGCTGTGTCATTGTACCCTTACATAGCATAAAAGATATAAATATTAACAACGCTTGTGTATTGACACTTTAAGACTGTTTAAATGGATATTGTCCCCAAGTATAAAAGAAACAATATAAATACTTTTAATTATTTTCCAAGATTAATTTATTATTATTGCAATAATTATTGTAATTATTATTAATATAGTTTAATATGAATTTACATAAATTAAATTGTCATAAGCAAAGGAGTAAGATGACAACATTAAAAATAAAAGTAGATTCTAAAGTCAAGAATCATACAGCAAGACAAGTGGAATTCTTGAATCAATTCACAATAGCCTTTCTGACTTGGAAGGATATTTCAAAAGGTGGTTTATTGCCGGATTCACTAGAGCAATGTATAGGAAATAAAGTGGACAGGAATACGAAAGATAAATTCTTTCCAGATGCTAAAAGGTCTATGGATTTTGAGAACCTAAACGCTGAAGGTTTTAACTCTGCAATTATGAATTATCCTAAAATCATGATTACACAGCCGGAACCAACAGGAGCCGGAATTAATCACAGCCAAGAATCCCTCTTCTTCTGGCACAAGAAAGAAGGGAAAAAGATGGTTCCACAGCATGAAAAATATGAAAAGCTTTTCAATTCTGACAGAGTAGAAACCTTTCTTCACAATGCAAAAATTGAAATACAACCTTTATTCAATGAGAACAGGAACGAGGGAGACTTGGCACATTATCGGGATTGGGATAATGCAATACAGATTAAGGAAAAATTCCTACAACCTAACAACTGGGATACAAAAGGATTACAAATTTTTGTCCATGAATTAGTTCACTTAGTCGGGGAATATTGCAAGATTTCAAATTGTTCAGCAAAACAGCAACATAACAGAAGTTTTCAAGCGTTGGCAATGTCAATGAATCTAAGAACTGAATGGTTTAAAGAAGCCAAGACATGCCAAACATATGAACTAGATGAAGAATTTTATAACTGGTTTAATAAGGCTTTTGATGTAGAGCATTTAAAGAAAAATGTTTTCAATGTAAGCACTAAGCAGAAGAAAAGAAGTGCATACAAGAAAAGACGATTCTTTGTAAATGATAAAGCATGTTGGACAGGTATCACAGGTTTTGATGATGTTATTGCCGGAGTTCATCCGGATGCATTAGAAGTTTTTAATTGTGTTTCAGCTTGTTCAGATGATAAACACTATTGCCAAAATTACGCTTAATAAATAAAAAAATTATGGGGGGTGTGTCAATGTACACTCCCCCCAAAAGGAGAAAAAATAAAAATGAGTACACACGCATTAATTACAATAAGTAAAGATAAAGAATTAAAAGATTACGATGGGACTTATGTTCATATGGATGGATATGGGGAAGGGTTAGGAGATTTTTTAATTGTAGGAGCCAAAGAGTATGGCATTGCCTTCATTAGGGATTTAATCCAGTATGAATGGAGAAGTCTAAGTCTTGATAATGATAATAAAATTGATTTTAATATCATGTATGAAAAAGGGGAGTTTGGGGACAATCGTTCAGAGAACAAATATAAAAATGGTCAAAGGGTCGGGAGTTTTAAATTTCATGAAATGGATTTTGGGCATGAGTATGTTTATAACTTTTGGAAAGATGAAAAAATCGGCTCTTGGGTCATGGATGCATATAAAAAAGTTTGGGCACAAGGATGGGACTGGGACAAGGATGGACTTGCACCTTCTGAAATGGGATTAATAAAAAGGATTGTTTTTGAAAAGCAAGACATAAAATACTATAACATGTTTAATTCGGATTCATTTGCAACAAAAGAGGCAGTTGACCAAGAAATTACTTTTAACTAGAAAAAAATCAAGGGGGGCTAGAAATAGCCCCTCTTTTTTTTGTCCAATTTTGAACCTAAAATAAAGTGTACACTCCCACAACTCCACAGAAAACGACCAAGCCAATACCATTACACCTTTAATATTAAAAAAATAATTCTTGTAATAGTGTACATTCCCACCCCACCATATACATAATTATTTATTGCATATATTATTTAATAAATCATTTAGTTAAAGGAGAAAATTAAAATGTATCAAGGTTACATAGTTAAAAAAACAGAAATTACTTATAAAGAAGTTTTTGCAAGTTCAAAAAGAAAAGCAATAGAGTTGGCAACAGATAAAAAATTGTATGATTCAAAATTTATAGAATTTGGTGATGTTAATAATGCTTGGGTAATTTGCAAAAAAGAAAATAAATATTCAGCAGAACCAACTTTAAAATTGGCTGATAATAAAAAAATTTAGATTAAATAAAAATTAAATAGTTAAAGGAGAAAATAACTATGACACAAGAAATAATGAGAACCATAGATATTATGGGAGAACAGGGGAACGCATTCGCTTTGATTGGCTACGCTAAACAATGGGCAAGACAATTAGACAAAGACCCAAAAGCCATTGAGCAAGAAATGATGAGTGGCGATTATATAAACTTGCTTAATGTAATTGAAAGGGAATTTTCATTTGTGGAACTGGAAGGCAAAGAGGAGTATTTAGAAATGTATGGTTAAATAGTTAATAGTAGGGGTGTACACTCGTACACCCCTATTTTTTTTTGTTTAAGTTCAGAGTGTACACTACCACTTATTTTATTTTTCAGGTTATTAATGATTGATAGTATGTTGCAGAATCAAAAAAATATTTTAGGGAAAATGTACACTACCACACACCCCCTTTACATAAAATATTATTGCTTTTATTATTGATTATGTCATTATAAATTAGCAAAAGGAGAAACGATGACACAAAGAATTAACAGAAAACCAACTAACATACACCCAAGAGAACATGGGAGATTAGTTAGCATAGTTAAAAGAATTATTCTAATTGAAAAATTAAAACTTGAATTAAAGTTAACACCCAAAGATGTGGCATCAGGGGATATACATGCCACAGAAATTCTAATTAAAAAAGAAATCAAAAATGTGCAGAGAGCATTAAAAAATACTATTAAGTTAGGCTCTCCGATGGTTGGTGGTTATGAAAGATGGTTGGTGGCTTCAGGTTTAAATCTTGATAACTTTGATATCAAAGTAAAAGGGGGTAAATAATCATGGCAGTTAAAAAAACAGAAGTTGGAACAATGATTACAGGTAGGCATATTGGTTTATTCAGATTGGAAACCATGTTGCTAGGTTTAAAACTAGAAATTGAAACAGAAGGTCGCATGAGATTAACAAGGGGTAGAACTTGCTACGCTAGAATCAAAAGCGAATTTGGTTTTAAGGGCAACAAGCAGAAAGTTTACAATCAGATGCAAGACTACATTAACGAAAGAAAAGCCAAAGAAGATAATGATGTCTATGGAAATGTACACTAACACTCCTTTGCAACAAGTTAGGGGAGATGGGTAAAACCATCTCCCTTTTCTTTTTTGTAAATCAATGGAAGTGTACACACCCCTTCCCTTGCAGTAAAAAGGAATTTTTAAGAACAAGAGAAAGGATTTAAAAGGAAGTGTATGAAACTACACTTAATTTTTGATAAGCGATTCTCAAAACACTTATCAATAAATATGTGATGTGGGCAGTTGGATTCACTAGGTTGATTAATTAACTGCAAATTTCCTCAACAATCCTCGCACACCACAATAAAATAAAATGTTGGTATCGGACTGGATTTGGGGTTTTTACCAATCAAGTAACATTGAGGAATAGTGCTTAATTACCCATCTGTTTTACCTCGTTACATCTAGCTTAGTATGACCTCATCATTTGACATCGGTTCATGTAAGCCAAGCATTGTTCTCTATTATGCTGAACAATTCTGCCACGCAAGTTGTATCCATTAGCCTCATTTCAACAACCCACCAACATAAATAAATAATACCATAAGTATTTAAGTAAACAACCCCCTGTGTGTCTGTGTACACTAGCACTATATTTGTTTTTAGATATATTCATGACTGATTGTACCTAAAGTAGTAGAATTTAAAATAGTATATTAGTGTACATTGCCACACACAGCTTTTTCTTGCATAATATTTTTAGTAACATCTTATGTATATATGTCATTAGTGAAAGGAGAAATATGGCTAGAAAAAAAACAAAACCAAATTATTTTGAACTGCATCAAGCAAGTAACAAATTCTTTTTGGTTCATCCACAAGGATTTGATTTGATTACAAGTAAAGCAGTTGAAAACTGGGATGTTGTAATCGCAGAAACTTCAGATGGAAAGGAAAAATTATTAAGTAATCAAATTTGGAATACAGATTTTGTTTACGAATTAGGGTTAAGTGAAGAAGGTGTGAAAGAGGCAAATAAAGATTTAAGAAGGTTTATGGAAGGTGTGGTTCCACACTTTAGAGAACATCTTAAAGAACAGAAGAAAATGGTTTTGAAAACTCATAAAGAACATAATCAGGCTCAACTAATTTATCTTCATTACATAGTAGATAGGGATGAAAAGGAATTTTATTTCAATAAACAAAATTACATTGCCATCCAAGAAAATATAAAGGATGGACAATTTACGAAATTGGAATGGGGAGAAAATGAAGGAAAGCATGGAAGGTACATTGATTTTAGGGTAATGATTTATGATGATGAATCTCAAAATATTATTTGCTCTGAAAGATTACAAGACCAACTGGATGCACAAGATGGTGGGGTTGAATGGTTACAGGAAAAAATGAATGAAGCCATTAACGAACAAGTTGATGTGAACGATAAACCAACTGATTGGATTTGGACTAAAGGGTACAACCTATCAGAAAAACCAACAAGCTAAAAACTAGGGGGGTGTACTCACCCCCCATACAAAAATAAAGGAGCAGAAATGCCAAGAAATGAAGAATCCATTTTAATAAGACCAGACTCTAAACATAGAGTTACTTATTATCTTGGACAACAGACTCTTAACAGAGTTGACTATCTAGCCGAAACGATGAGTACACCCAAAAGTTCGGTTATTGATAAAGCAGTAGAGGTGTACACAGACTTAGTAGTCAAAGAACAAAATAGAAATGAGAGGAAAAAAGATTATGGCACAAGTTAAATTAACAGAGAACAAGAATAAATACTGGGCTGGTAATGGAAAAGAATCTATTGTATTTGATACAAGGTCTTTAGTAATTAACAGCATAGAGTTCAAGAATGATAAAAGAGGTGATGTTGCGATTATTACTTTTATGGAAGGATTAGTTTGCGACAGGCAACCTTTATCAAATAATTGGACTGCATCTTTTGATGCTTACGATAATAATGAGTCGGCTCTTAAAAGTTTGAATAGAGGTGATACTTGCAATGTTGAACTGAAGTTAAAAACTGGTGAACCGATGTGGCAAGAAATAAATTTCATATCAGGTGCAGTAGAAGGCAATGCAGTAATTAGTGAGGCTGTGGAAACGCACACTCCCACACAATCTGTGGAACCACAGGAAGAGGTAGGAATACCTGAAGAACCTAAAGTTCAAGAAGTTAGTGAGGATGTACACCAACAACCCGAAGCTGAATTTAGATTTCCAATCCTTTACCATGACAGAAAGAATCTTTCTATTCAAAGGCAACAATCAATTAAGTTTGCTTTGGAATTTTTAGATAATTTGGCAAAACATAAATTAGAGCCTGATGGACAGATAAATTATACTCAATTTATTGAAGTTTCTGATTTCATATGGAATGGAATCCAAGAACTATGGAAAGACATTCCAAGAGAAGTAGATAATTCTGAAAAGTAGTTTTTAGAACTGTCCATACTGGGAAATTTCCCATTCTAAAAAAAATGGTATTTAGTATGTGGAGATTGGAATTAAAATAATCAACTGATTGTTTAGTTTAGAATCTAATCTCCACAGCAGAAAGGAAAATATGAAATATGTAGTAAGTAGGGCAAGTGGAGAATGTGTTTGTGGACTCAATGGATGCCCAAATGAAATTAATGAGGCTGAAGTAAACGAAGGATGTATGAATCGTCTAGTATTGCTTGATGATAGTGATGAGATGCTAGAGTTCAACTCACTAGGAGATGCGTATAACTATCTTAGTGTACACATCCCCACCGATAGGTTAAATGAAGAATTAAGAGATAAAATAATTAGTATAGACCCAATGGAGTTTGAGTAATGAATAAACCTGAAATGGCAAAAAAATATATTGAATTAGGAAGAAGTATAATTCCTTTAAAAGCTGACGATAAGAAACCGATTGGCTCATGGACAAAGTATCAGACTGAAAGAATGTCCCCTGATGAAGCCTTTAATTATTTTACAAAGAACCCAGATGCAAATATGGGAATGGTAACAGGAGAAATCTCTGGGATATCAGTAATTGATATAGATGGCAAAGAAGGATTTGATGCATTGAACGATGCAAAAATTAGATTGCCAGACACAACAATAGTAAAGACACCACGAGGTTGGCATTACTACTACAAGTATAATCCAGAGTTAAAACAGGGTGCCAATAGATTAGAAAAAGTTGATATCCGAAATGATGGTGGATATGTAGTGGTGCCACCTAGTGAGGTTGGTGGTGTACCCTACAAGAGAGCAGAGCATTCTGTAAATAAGGTATCAGAGTTCAAAGGCTCTGTACCCCAAGAATTTATTGGGGGTGTACACTCACCTCAAACCTCCAAGTTAGTAAGTGCAAGTGAAATAGAAAGACCCAAATGGGTGGCAGAAGCCTTAAAGAATGGTGTTGAGAGTGGTAGAAGAAATGATATCGCAACAAGACTATGTGGTTACTTTCATTCAAAGGGGATTGGGAAGGACATAATCCTTACAATGCTTTCTGAATTTGCATCCAAGTGTACACCACCCATACCACAGAAAGAACTAGAAGATATTATACTTTCTGTTTCAAGATATTCGCAGACTAGCGTAATTTCTTATCAGGGAAATGTAGTTCCGGCACCATTAATGGATGCATCTAATGACAGAATTAGGTCATTTATTTGGAGTGATTGGGGATTAAAACTATCAGCAGAAAGCATAAAGAAAACATCAAGAGGCATTGAATGTAAGTTAAATATATCTTCAACAGAACAAGGACATTTATATATTGGAAGATTAAATCTACATTCTGCATCACAGAAACAGCAGTTCGTTAGAGATTTAAAGGGTAGAGCAGAATATGATTGGGGTGGAATTATAAATCATGTGGCAAAACTGATTGAAGATTCAGTAGATGCACCAGAAGAGATTGTGGATTTAAGCAGGGTGAAAGAAAAACAGGAAGACCCATTTCTAGTTTATCCATTCATGAGGAGCAACAATCCTGTGATTTTATATGGTGATGGTGGTGAAGGTAAATCTACTTTTGCAATAGGAGTTGGATTATCAATCGCTACTGGACAATCGTTTATTCCAGACTTGGAACCAACAACCACAGGCAATGTAATGTACCTTGATTGGGAGCAAGAAGCAGAAGATGTAGCAGATGTGTTGAAGAAACTTTGTGCCGGAAAGGGCATTAAAATCCCTTCAGAACGCTTTTTATACAGAAGAATGGTTGGTAGCCTAGCCGACCATGTAGAGAGTGTACACAGGGACATTATTTCTAATGACATTAAAATGATTATCATAGATAGTCTTGTGGCAAGTAGTGGGGGTGATGTGAACGACTCTGAAACAGCCAGAATTTTATTTAATTCGGTTAGAGCGTTTAAAGTATCTGCAATTATTATTACTCATATATCCAAAGCTGATGAAGGCAAACCATTTGGAAGTATATTCTTTTGGAACTATGCAAGAAATGTTTGGATGTTGGCTAAATCCCAAGATGGTGGGGTAAAAGATTCGGTAATCGGATTGTTTCACAGAAAGAGCAACAGGAATATGTTGTCGGCACCATTGGGTTACAGCGTTGAATTTACAGATGATTCAATAAAATATGAAGAGGCTGATTTACAGGATGAGCCGGACTTATCTATAAAGACTACAATCGCAGACCAGATTGAAGGTGTGTTGAAGAGATTGGGTACTGCAACATGTAAAGAAGTTGCAGATGAATTGGAAAAGACAGAAGGTCAAATTAGAAAAGAACTCAACAGAAAGTCTAAGGGCAGAGATATAAGATTTGAACAGGAGCATGGCAAATGGCAACTTGCCACGCAAGTGCCACGCAATGTGCCACGCACCAGTAATGGTGTACACGAGGCAAGTTCCCCCCCTAAAGGGGGGGAGAACCTTGCCTCGCTTAACATCAACAATAAAAAAGAATTAGAAGGCATGGCAAATGATAGATTGAAGGAGATATTAGGAGAATGACAAAACCACACATATCACAATCACAAGTAAATAAATATTTAAAATGTGGACTTCAATATAAATACCATTATATTGATAAGAAAAAGAAACCATCTAATGGCTACATGCTAAGAGGTAGTGCAATAGATAATAGTGCCAATGTACACTTCCAAAACAAAATTGAAGGTGGCAAAGGTGTATCATCAAGTCAGTTCGTAGATTATGCAGTCAACTATCATGATGAAAATTCAGAGGATATTGAGTTTGATATACCAAAAAATAAATCAAGAGATGCAGTATCAGAACTTTCAGCAGTATATTACGAAGGCTTTGGAACGATGGAACCATCAAGCGTTCAATTAAAACTTGAACAAAAATATGATGACGACTTAGATTTTATTGGCTATGCAGATATGTGGTTCCCGGATAAAAGTTTGGTACTGGACAACAAAGTTTGGATGAGAGATAAAAGAGCAAATCCAGACTTAACTAAAGATATTCAAATGGTTAAATATGCAGAGATACTGGGAGCAAAACAAGTTGGATTATCAGTAGTTACATATGTAAACAGGGTTCCTAAAGTTAAGTTAATAATTCAGGACATTACACAAAAACATATTGAAGTTGTCAAGAGGAGAATAGATAAAGCTGTGGAAGGGATTAGAAAAGAAGTGTACACCCCACCAGACCAATCAGTTTGGTGGTGTTCAGAGAAATGGTGCCAACATTGGGATGAGTGTGATTTTGGGGGAGTGTACACATGAGGTTCATGGACACAGATAAACAGGAAAAAGTTAAGGTACATTTAAAAGATTTACAGAGTCGTATGACAGAACTATACGAAAAAATAATTGTAATAGGTAACCATCCACCTTATATGGTGGGGAGTGGGAACGAACAAGAAGTTGTTGATGAGTTTGAAACTCTAGCAGAGCAGTTTCATAAGGATGATTTTGATATGAGGCAACTTGGGATGACAGGGTGTATTTATGATGATGTTTGCCCAGAGTATGTGGTTTGCTGTTGCAACTGGTGTTCAGCTTTAGGACTCTGGAATGAAGAATTAAAAAAAGCAGAAAGGAAATACAATGGCACAAGTTAAAAAATATTGGGTTGAAGAGTGGTCGCAAGATACAAGGCATTATGAAATTACTTCTAATTATGAGTTAGATTCAGAAACTTTAGAGGCAACATATTACCATGTTGACATGGATAATACAGAAGGTGAAGACATCACAGAAGAAGTGGTAGAGCAGATGGAAGATAGAGGCTACGAAACAATCCCAAAGGATTTAAAAGTAACTGTTAAATTTACAGGCACAGAGTATGGGGATGACAGCCAGACTTGTAGTGGTGAATTTGCAGTAAGAAAAGATTGAGGAAATGGAATGAAAAATTACATGACAGGTACAGAGCAAGATTTAATAATTTCTGAAATGAGAGATAAACTAAAAGAATTAGACGAAATAAAATTCTTGCAATACATAGAAGAAAAATACGAAATAGATTTGGAGAATATGATGCTAGAAGAGGAGCAAGATGTTCCGGATTATGGAGATAGAATATGAGTCAATTCACATTTTATGGAGAAGGATACGATGAAAGGTTTGATAAAGACCGACTAATAACACAGCTTCAAAGAGTTTATCATTTGATGAGAGATGGCAAAGGAAGAACTTTAAGTGAGATATGTTCAGAACTTTCAAGAAGATATCCAAATCGTTTTCCGGAAGCCAGTATAAGTGCAGACCTAAGAAGTTTTAGAAACGAAAAACATGGTTCAAGCATACTTGAAAGACACAATGAAGGACATGGATTATTTCTTTATAGACTGATACCATCTCCAAAAACAGAAGAATTGTTCGCAAGAAGATTCTAGTAGGAGTGTACACATGCACAGAAATACATGGAAATCACAAGAAAGAGAATACGCTAAGAAAATACATGGGACAAGAATCCCTGTGACAGGGCGTAGTGGGTCAGACATACCTGACATAACTTCCCACACCATTGTTGGTGAAGTCAAGAAAGGTGATGTCTGTTCCAAGAAAACATTAAAGGCATTGGAAGGAATAAAGGAAGTGGGTAAGTACACTCACAAATATCCTATTCTTTTTCAGGCACATAAAGAAAAAGGTAAAAGGGATGTACAGCATGTTGTTACTCTTTACCTTGATGATTTTTTAAATATTGCAAAACATTTAGTTTTGAAAAATGAAAATCATAATAAATTATTAAAAAGTAGAAAAGACTTATCAATATGAAATGGGGTAAACTAAGTGAAGCGAAAGAAGGAGAAAGAGTGTATTCAATAGTATTTAAAAGGTATTTGGAAGATTGTAATGAGAAAGCAATGTTGCTTCCAGATAAGTTTTCTTCGGCTCTTGTCGGAGTTGCTCACGAGTTCAACAAGTCTTTAGCAATATATGATTCAGTAAAAGTTATTTCATGCTTGATGGTCAATGACGACATGACAGAAGATGAAGCTAGAGATTATTTTGAATATAATATAAAAGGTAATTATTCTGGAGAGGGAACACCATTGTTCTTAGATTCAGTTAATGATATACTTCTATGATAGCCAACTCCTTTCGGCTAAATGACAAACCTAATCATTCTTCGGCAAAAAGAGATTAGGTTTTACCTATAAAGGGGTAGTGTACACCACCACTCTTTTTTTTTAAAAGACTAATTAGTAATCTCACCTACAAGGACTGCCAAAAGAAGCAAGAAAATATACACTAGAATGGCTATATCGTACCATTTCATTAATTACATCCTGAAATCAAACTGATAGAACTTCTTTCTATCTTCGCTTCTTTCTTTGCAATCTGGACATACCTCTGGGGACTCATCAAAGCTCGTCAGAACCTCAAAAGTTTCTTTATCACAGTTTTCATTGTTGCATATGTATTCGTACAAAGGCATGTATGTGTACACTTCCACTAATATTTTTTTTATTTAATTCTCGTTTAGATAATATTGCAAATTTAATTAGGTTTTCTTGTTACTTCACCCATCAAAACTTCAATGTTGCCATCTACTACCCAATTTGCACTTGTAACTGTACTTGATACTGTTAATGCTTTAGATACTAAAGAATTATCTCCACCTATTCTATTAAACGTAATTTCTAATTCACCTATGTCTAATTTTTTAAGGTCACAAGTACCACCACTAGAAACAATATTTTCTAACTTTAATTCGTTTACATAAACTTTAGTAGCACTAATGCTATCTAATGGTGAAATGTGTATTCGGTCATATAACCCACCTTCTGTCTGTAATAGGTCTGCCATATAGTAACCACCTGATACTCGTAAGTTAGGTATTGTAGATGAAGCTGTTTGGTATACAGATAGCCCATCAGCTTGGTTATTAGTAAGTGTTACTTTATTTGCATTTATATTTTCAAGGTTTAATGTTTTACAACTGTTACGACTAAACGTAAGTTTACCTATTTCAATCCGTGTGTTGTTACCATCAATTAGTATTGCCTCTGTTTTACCCGAAGGCAAAGCTGATGGTTGCCCATTAGATGCGTAAGATGTTCCTACGTTTACATTTGATATATCAATAGTTTCTACTGGAGTGTCATTAAGTAAAACTCTAAGCGTGTTAGTTGTTACTTCTTCTTGTAGTTGTTCTTCCCATTCAGAGTTAGGCATATCTGATGGTGCAAGATATACACCTGCATCACGATTACTAAAAGACCTTTCTGCTAATATAGTTTCGTTTACTACTACACCAGTACCAACTGTTGAACCTACTGCTAGAAAACTCATAGCCATCTGTGGACTAAATCCTAGTTTTAATAAAGCATTATATGGTAATGCCAAAGTTTGAAAAAACCTATGCCACTTTTTACTTTCGTTATCTAAATAATCTACTTTAGCCATAACATAATCTCTTATAATTATGCCTTTCTTGTAAGACTGTATAGCTAACAACAATGGTGATTTAATAATAAAAACAATCATCCTAACAAAAGCTCTTGCAATGTCATAAATAAAATTAGCCATTCCTAATATAAGTTTGCCAATACCTTTAACAATATTTACAGGTAATTTAATTATTGATTTAATTATTTTTATTATTCTTTTCATCTTGAATATAGTTCTCCAATAACAATTATACTTCCTAAACACAAGGCAAGCAAAGCAGTAGAAGTTACTACTTTCTTTTTTATTTGTTTTTTATTCGTTTTCAAGTACCTTCATTCCTAATGCTATAATGCCACCTATTGTAGCTGTTGCTAGTTCAGGGACTCCTTTTAATGCACCAATAGCTGCTAGTATACCTAGCACTACTATAGCTAAAAATATTTGTGGTCTAAGTTTACCCATTATTTCTTTTTCTTTCTTTTTAGTTTTTTAAAATCAGCACCAGTAATTTTGTTTCTAGGTTTAGCCACTCTAGCTATCTTCATCTGTGCTTTACTATATTTCTTTTTACCTTTTGGTTTTGGCATAATTCCTCATTAACTTTTTTTATTTCTTCTTGCAAAATTTCTAGCAGCTTCTTTGCTGCTAAATCCCCATGCTTTTAAAGCAAGAGCAAGACGAGTTGGTTCTCCGTTTTTCTTTTTCATTGAACCAGCCATGCCACCAAATCTAGCAGCAAAACTAACACGTCTACCAGAAGTGCCTGTTTTTAATGGTCTTTTAAGATTAGAACCTTCAGTTCGTTTAAAATGAGCACGACCTTTAGCGTTAAGACCACCTTTAGGATTTTGAAATGCTTTTTTAACCATTATCTTTTCTTAGCTGTTTTTTTAGATTTTCTAAAATCTTTAGCTGTTGGTGCACCTTTGCTTCCCGGCTTTCTCATTTTTTCACCAGAACCTGCTTTAATTCTTTTTCTTTTAGCGTGTATGTTTGCATACAAACCTTTTTTCTTTTTTTTAGGAGCCATTATTTTCCGTTTCCCTTAAGTATGTTTAATCCTTTTTTACCACCTAATGAAAGCCACTCTTGAGGAGTAACCTTTCCATCTTCAAGTATATCAGCAAATAGATTTCCTATTCTTTTAAGTTCTTCTTTATCATCTACATTTTTAAGTGATGCTAAAAAAAACTTTACAATATTCTTGTATGGTTGTGGTATCAAAGGCATTAGTGATGTAAAT
>Ga0070746_10000384_pt1 | contig 26295 bp, 34 predicted proteins | sample VirMetDEL_Mar_21_FD_77016 | JGI IMG/M metagenome (GOLD analysis project Ga0070746, IMG submission 77016) | Aqueous microbial communities from the Delaware River and Bay under freshwater to marine salinity gradient to study organic matter... | ecosystem: Environmental > Aquatic > Marine >...
AGAGCTGTAATGGCAGAAAATTATATTCTAGAATTTTTATTACAAAAACATCTAAGTGATAAAAAATTTTTAAATGAGGTAAAGTCAGTCAGTAAAAAAAAGACTTTTGAAATAAAACTGGAACCTGACCTTTATAAAGATACAGATCCAAATGATAACAGTTATATAACTAATTCCTATCAAGATGCTACTTCTAATTGGACAAAACAAGGCACATTATTAGGAGTAAGCAATAGCGAAATATACAGTAACGGACACACAATCAGTATTTTTATAGTTGAAAACAAACAGCCTATATTTTTATTAAATCTTAAAAAATTATCAGATGGTTACAGCACAGTGAATGTTGTGGCTCATTCACAACACCGAGGAAAAGGATTTGCAATTCCTATGTATTTGGCAATAAGCAAATATTATGATGCACCTTTATACAGTTTTGGTAGTCAAACATCAGCAGGAAACAGAATTTGGGAAAAACTATATCAGCAATATCCCAACAGAATTAAAGCAGTAAATGTAAAAACAAACCAAGAGTTAAATGTAGACGAAGTTTTAAATGATAACAATTTCGAAACCAGATTAAAACTGCTACCAGAATCTGTACAAGAAAACTTTGCTGACGGCAAAGTGAAAGGCAAGAGTCGCCCAGGCAGAGTAAAACGTAGTGGAGCAAGTTGCAACGGTTCAGTAACCAGTTTACGCAAAAAAGCAAAAGACAGCAGTGGTGAGAAATCAAAAATGTACCACTGGTGTGCCAACATGAAGAGTGGTCGTAAAAAATCTTAAATAAATACTTGTATGGTTATCCCTATACAAGAACCTAATTTTTATTTATTCAATTACTATGACAGTTTAAGTGATAGTAAGAAATTATCTTTAGAACATAATCACTACTTTACTAAACAAAAAATAGATCTACATAACATAAGAAAAATATTTTTTCATAGTCTGTTTTCAAAAGTAGTAAATGATGAATGGGTGATGGAACCTCAAGATAAAAACTTTACATACGAATCTAAATATCACATTACAGATAATCCTGATACTCATAAAAACCTATTAGATAACAAACTAGAAACCAAACTTTTACATAATAATGGATATGCTTATTTAGATGAAGTTACAACTTGGCAAATAAAAGACAATGTAAGATATAGGTTTAATAAATATGGATTCAGATGTGAAGAATTTACAGACACTGATTGTATAGCATTCTTAGGATGTAGTCATACATTTGGTACTGGTTTAGACCAGGCACAGATTTGGCCAGAGATAGTGTGTAAAGAGTTAGGTGTAAGATGTGTAAATTTAGGATTACCTGCCAGAGGAATAGACTTATGTTCCTGGTACGCTCAATTATTTTTTAAAGCAGAAGTTAAAAATTGCAAAGCAATAGTTATAATGCTACCTCCACCCGCAAGGAAAAGCAGTTTTGTTTATAATTACGATCCTAATATGGGAATAGAAACTTTTATAAGACAAATGGAATGGTTAGATTCAAATCTACATGGGAATTATCAAGAAAATGCAAGTGATTTAATTAGTGAAATTATTTTATCTCATAAACAAAATGAAAATTTAAGCCATAAAGAATTATTAGCTCAAGATATACTGGATAAAAATAATTGCTTTATGAGAACATCTTCAGCAGTTGGTAATATAGAAAACCTTGCTAACGATTTAGGTGTTCCTTTAAAAACTTACTCAAGTTTTATGGATATGGATGTTGGTGTTGCTGGTAATACTGATTTTGCTAGAGATAATATGCACGGAGGCAAAGAATTACATAGAGAATTTGCCAACAGAGTGGTAGAAGATTTGCAACAACAATTAGATAAATAGTATTATGCTAATAAGAGAAATAATTACAGAAACAATGTCAGGTGCTATTGCCACGGTTGCGGTACCAATGAACAGCGATATTATCAAACGACCTGGCCCTGTGTCTTCCAAGAAGAAAAAGAAAAAGAAAAAAGTTATGTCTGGAAAAAGTCCACATAAAAAAGGTACAGCAAAATACAAGAAGCATATGGCGGCCATGCACGCCGGTTAAAATGAAAGCGGTCAAAGACAAGAACAACTATGTTAATTTAATCAGCAGTTTAGAGGCTAAACTTTTCAATAAAGTTGATCTAAACGGTTTTTTAAGTGTAAATAACATGGACGAAAGGGAATTTTATATTGCAGAAGAAATGTACAAAAAAGACATTCTGCAAAAAATTAATAAAGGTGAAGAACTTGGCTACAAAACATACCCGCAAAAAAAGAAACTTTAATAAAAAACACATAGCAAAAAAGTTAGGTAATATTACTGATAAAGTTGCTAAACGTGGTGTTTTTGTGGCTAAAAAATCTGATCCTGGGTATGATGTTATAAATTATATAACAAATGAAAAATATGCAGAAAATGTGCCATTTTTAAAAACAGCAAAGTCAATATGTACTACACTTAACGATAAAACTATTGGATCTAAACCAAATTCTTCAAGCATAAATCGTTTATGTAATTTATTCTATAAACATTTAAACGATATAAATTTTTACAAACATACTATATACACCTCCAAAGATTTAGATCGAAAATTAATTGCACAAACTCGTATGGAAGAAAGTGTAATAATACTAAAAGAAGTAAAATATCAATTTACTATATACTAAAACTACTTCATAATTTTCCTTAAAATGATAAATAAGACTATAACATTTATATTTTAGGAAGATTATCATGTTTATAAGAGAATTTAACCCAGCAGGAAAAACAAAGATTGATAAAATCAATAAATTGTTATCCGAGCAATTCGGAGTGAAAATTGGTACTGGATTTCCTAAAAAAGAAAAACTTGAAACAGTTAGAGAAATGTCAAATATGGCAATTATCAAACTTAAAGGAACCAGTAAACAATTTCAACTCGAACCAGAATATGCAAAATACTTAGGCATAAGAGACGTAATAGATACCATGCTAACAGAAGGTATGTATGCTGAATCACCAGCATATCAGTCCATGAAGCAAGAGCTAAATGACAACATTATCAAACTTATGGATTCAGGTTGTACTAATGAAGAAGCAATATCACAATGCATGAACGATTATAGAAAAGATTCTAGATTTGCATACGATGATGATACCATTAAGCCAATGCTAGTGTTAATGGCACAGAGATATTTAGATGAAAACGGTTGTAATTCTGAATCAGTAGAGCACCCTTTAAGTAATTACTTAAATGAATATCTTTTAAGTGAATTAGCAAAAGAAACAGGTGTTGAACTAGATGAAAAAGGATTTGGTGCTATAGAAGAAAAACTAAATGCATTTGCAACAGCAAGTGGTAAAAGTAGAGATACAGTTGTTGACTTCCTTAATGGGTTAGAGGAAGACGCAGTTACTAATGGTATTAAATTCTTTGGAGCCAAAATTGCTAAAGAAAACAAATTTGTTAAAGCCAGATTAGATGCTATAAAAAATGATAAAGAAGATTTTGAAGTAGATGGTAAAAAATATGATATTACTGGTGATACTTCAGATGAGAAAAAACAGAAAAAAGAAAGTATGTTTGATGACATTATAGATGATTTACTGAACGAAGAACTTGAAGGCACATCAGTAGAAGAAGCAGAAGTTGTAATGGCTGTTAGAGCATTAGCAGATGACATTCAGGACCACGTTGAAAGACTTGGCAGAATGGTTAACGAAGATATTCCTGCTATTGCAGACCAAATGATACACGAATTTGGTGCAGACAAGGCCGCACAATTTAAAGATTCAGCAGAACAAACATTAAGTACAGCATTAGAAAGTGCCAAAGCGGCCAAAGACGGCGTAAATGAACTAGTAGGCAGTATTACTGGCGAAGAGATGAATTTATCATCAGGCGGTTTAGGTGACTTAGGTGATGACATGGCAGAACCTGAAATGGATGATTTAGGTGGAGATGATCTAGATATGGACATCAACGAACCAGCGGCGGCTGGACCTGAAGAAGAGCCATTGGGAAGAGCACCTATAGAGGTGTAAAATGCTGATACGTGATATCATAAGAGAGGGGTACGAAGCAGACCTAATTTCAAAAGTACAAGATATACTTGTAATGAAAATGGACTCTGGTGATTCACTATCTACAGAAGAATTTCAAAATTTGTTAAAAGACGAAGGCTACATTGCCACCATAGATGAGATTATTAAAGCAGTTAATGATAGTGGTTATGCAAGTAGTATAGACAAAGAACAAATTAAACTTAAAAATCAAATGCCAGCAGATATTGATACTGATGAACAAGAACCATCAGTAGATGTAGGAAAAATGGCTGGTGATCAAGCATTAAGTGATATTAAAGCGGAGTTATAATGGCAAATATATTTGTAAATGCTTCACAGGCCAGAAAAGATAGCAGAAACAATAGTGTTATACATTCTGAGGTCAGAGCAATAGAGAGTAAAGTTCTAGCAAACATAGATGCTGGTATATTATATGCAAATGTAAAATCCACGTCAGAAATGACTAACAGTAATGTGTACTACAATGTGTGGAACAGCATTACTACAGACCCTACCAAATTAGATCAAATGAACTATGTCAAAAAACACTTCGAGGATCTTGGATACGGAGTGAGTGTAGTTACAAATTTAGATTCCAATAATACTATAAGTTGGAATATTTCCTGGTAAATACTTAGTAAATAATTTTACATTATATGCTGATATCAAAATACGACTATCCGTCCTTGCGACGAATTCAAACAAAACAAGGTAGACAATACGTTGGAGAGGATAATAATCCTGTACCAAGTGTTACCACAATCTTAGGTGATACAGGAGATAAGACAGCTCTTATTGCCTGGCGTAAACGTGTAGGCGAAGCAGAAGCAACTCGTATAAGCACAGAGTCAGCAGGACTTGGTACTAAAGTTCACAATGCATTAGAAAAATATATACTTGGAGAAGAGTGGGATACATTTGGTAATAATCATGTTAGTGTCTTAGCAAAAACAATGACAACAAATATGATAAATGAAGCCTTTTCAAAGGTGGACGAATTATATGGTGTTGAGGTTGGCCTAATTGCACAAGGATTATATGCAGGAACATCGGATGCAATAGGAATGTATGAAGGCCAAGAAGCCATTATCGATTTTAAAACTGCCAAAAAAATGAAAAAACGTGAATGGATTGACGACTATTTTATGCAAGGTTGTGCATATTCATTAGCACATAATGAAATGTTTGATACAAACATATCTAAAATAGCAATACTTATGGTAGACAGAGACGGCAAAGTAAAAGATTTTGTTATAGAAGGTTCAGAGTACGAAAAATATTGTGAAATGTGGTCAGAAAGACTAGCAACTTATTATTCAAAATAAATTCAAAAATGATAAATACTAGTAGTTCAGGAGAATTATTAGTATGGCAACAGCAAATAACAATGTAGTTATATCCAGAATCCAAAATAGGAGGGGTCTTAAACAGGATCTACCTCAACCTTTAAGAGAAGGTGAAATTGGATTAGCATTAGACAGCAGTCAGGTATATATTGGTGGAGATATAGATTCATCTACATCTAATATTAGTAGTTTTGAGTCTACAACAAGTTCTGTAAGTTTAACACAAGATGTTGCTAATACCAGAGTAGTACATTTTACTGTACCTCATAAAAGACTTTTAGCAGGACATTTTGATGGTGTTGGTACAACAGCACAATGGACTACTACTTCTAATACATACACAGGAAGTGGCCTTCCTGTTTTTTCAGATGAAATAACACCTGTAGTAACAAGTTCAGTAGATGCTACGGTACACAATGCTGTTTTTCAAAGCAATATAATTACACTTACAACATCTAATTCTTTTATAGGAGTAGGTGATGTAGTTACAGGAAACGATATTGTAGGGACAGCAACAGTTAGTTCTATAGATGGTGCTAATATTACAGTATCAAGTAATCAGACATTAGGTAATGCTAATACAATAAGTTTTACACCTAATAATATCAAAAGTATTTCCACTAATGAAAACTTTAAAGCAACAGATATAACTGTGGTAAAAAATGAAACAGTTTTACTAGGTGATAATGCAAATTATACTCCAGCAACATCTAAAGATTACAGTTTTAGTACTTCAACTTTAGCAAGTAATACGCATGTTTTAAATTTTAGAACAGCACCACTTACTAGTGATAAAATTGCAGTAACATATTATAGTAATGCTAGTGTAGTAAAAGCATTATCTAATAGTGGTGTAATATATTCAGGTTCAGATACTAACAGTTTTTACACTGATTATAGTGTGCCAACTTACAGACAATTTAATCATGATTTAGTAAGAGTATCTCCTTCATCAGGAACAGGACATATTGGATTGGATTACAAACATATTGCTGTATTCGATGATAGTGTTATAGTTTCTAATCCATCTGCACTTAGTTTAGGAGAGTTTTTAATTAGTAACAATTCAGACAAAAGTTCTACTACAGTTGGTATAAGTGCTAGTGGAAGCACGGTTACAATAAGCTCAGGGTCAAGTAATTCACCTGCTTATGGAAATACAGGTGCAACATATGATTATGTTTATTTAACAGATTTAGATAGTCCAGCATGGCTAGATGGAAAATCATTACCAGTAAGTAATGTTCAATCAAGTACAATGGAGGTAACTTTACCTTCAGGAAATAGTATTGCTACAATAAGAGCAGTAACATCAGGAGCATCTGGGGCCGGCAATGCTGTTACAATTACAGGTAATGTAGAAGGATTAGTACAAGGTGACTATGTTTATTTTACAGGTTCAAACGCAAGTGTGTTTAGTTCCAATCCTTATCAGGTAACAGGTGTAAGCGGTACTACAAGTTTTACAGTGGTACAAAATGGTGTTAGTGCAATTGAAGGTGATTTAAACTACATTAACTATGGAACAGATAATACTGGTGCTAATGTACAAGTAGTAAGCTCACTACATGGATTACCAGTTAGTAGTCAAATAGATTTAAGTGCAACGTCAAATGTTTCTGCAATAGCAAATGGTACTAAAACTTTATTAAGTAATAGGATAACCAATAATACTTTCTTTATACCAAGCACTTCGCCTCTTACAAGTAGTGTTACAGCAACATTTAGTCCTGTTTTAGGTAGTGCAACAGTAACTAAGCATACCCCGGTTAACAGCATAAATTTATCAAATATTTCAAGTCTAGATGGAGTAATTAGCACATTTCAGGGATTAGCAGAATTTCCTAGTATTTCATATATACCAGAAACAACAAATCAAATTTATGTAACTACTAAAGCATCTTTTGATAGTTTAGGGTCCGCTTCATCTGGTGGTGTTGAGTTTACATTACATGAAGATACAGTAGGTACTATGTCAGCCCTCAGTTTGACCACAGGAAGCAAAACAAGAGGAACGCATACAATTAAAGCAAAACTAGAACAATGGTTACATAATTTAGTTGTTGATAAAAATGTTCCATTATTTACTAGTGTCCAGTCTAATGATAAGTTCTATACTTCTGGTACTAATTTAGGAACTTATACACTTGCTATCACAAACGAAGACGATAACAAGTTTATTACATTTAATGGCAGAGACCAAGCAAGTGATTTTAACCATATTGTAAATCAGATCTATTTCAAAACTGCAAATCCAGATATTAAAGGATTGCTTAATATTAGAACAAACATTGAATTATTAACATCTGAATCTAGTGGTGGTGGATCTAAAATTACAACATTTGACGATGTTGAATCAGTTGCCATTCCAGCCGCTGGAAATACTACAGTAGCAACAATTTCTACAGTAAGTTATGATTCTTATATTATAGACTATACAGTAGACTTTACAGGAACCAGTGATGGTAATTATAGACGTGTAGGACAATTACATGCAAGTAGTTTTTACAATAGCTCAACAGGTAATGCAACCGTTGTATTTAGAGATGATGCATCAGAAGTAGCAGATACGGTAACAGGAAGTGTTAGTTTTACAGCAGAATTAAATCCTGCCAATAACACAGATATAGTAGTAAATGCTATAAGTACTGTAAACAAAATTACTTCAATGAAATATATTACAAGACGTTGGAACTCTTAATAAACCAAACTTATGTTTTTTAAAAATCATTCTGCAAATGATCGTCTATCTATCTGGAGAAGTTTAAGGCAAAAGGAATTTACTAACGCAAAAGAGATTTTATCAGAATATAAATCTATTAAAGTATGTTCAAGGTATATAGATTACTACACACCCAAAAGTTGGCCTAATCCTTTTGAAATAGTAAGTGAAGGTTATTTTTGCCACAGTGGTGTAACACTTCTAATTACAAGTCATTTATTACATAAAAACTTCATATCTTGTAATGAGATTGAACTTCCAGTGATAAGTAATAACATAGATGGGACACATGGTTTAGTCCTTGTTGACAATAACGATGTCTATAATTTTGTTCCAGGTGAAATAGTTGACCTGGAATTCGTAAAAGAAAATAGCACAATATTTACTATACACAAATTGGACAAAAAGCAATTTACTTATTGACTTTTGTACAGTTTTATAGTAGACTTTGATTAACATAAATATATACTTTAGATATACAATTAAAGGACACACATGCAGGTTAAAAAGAGAGACGGCACACTAGAAGAACTTAACATTGATAAACTTCACAAAGTAGTAATGTATGCTTGTGAAGGCATCAGCGGTGTTAGTGCTAGTGAAGTCGAAATCAACTCTCAAATCCAATTCTTCGAAAGTATAGCAACAGAAGATATCCAAGAAACATTAATTAAAAGTGCCGCAGACTTAATATCAGAAGAGTCTCCAAACTATCAGTATGTAGCAGGTAGACTTATTAATTACCATCTACGTAAGCAAGTATATAATACATTTGAGCCTCCTTGCCTTTGCGATATCATACAAGATAATATTGATGCTGGTATGTATGATTCAGAGTTTACTAAACTTTATACTAAAGATCAAATTAACCAATTACAAGAATATATAGATCATAACAGAGATGAAGTTTTAACTTATGCGGCTATGGAACAGTTTCGTGGCAAGTACTTGGTACAGAATAGAGCCACAGGTAAAATATATGAAACTCCTCAAGTTGCATACATGATGATTGCGGCAACATTGTTTGCAAACTATCCAGAAGAAACCAGAATGAGTTATGTAAAAGCATACTATGATGCTATTAGCACATTTAAAATTTCCTTGCCTACGCCGGTTATGGCAGGTGTTCGTACACCACAAAGACAATTTAGCAGTTGCGTACTTATAGAAACAGGTGATAGTTTAGATAGTATTAATGCAACAAGTAGTGCTATCGTTAAGTATGTAAGCCAGAAAGCAGGTATTGGTATAGGTGCAGGTAGTATTAGAGCTTTAGGCTCTCCTATTAGAAGTGGAGATACTACACATACAGGAGTTATCCCATTCTATAAAATGTTCCAGTCAGCAGTTAAAAGTTGTAGCCAAGGTGGTGTAAGAGGCGGAGCCGCCACACTATACTATCCTATTTGGCACTTAGAAGTAGAAGATTTATTAGTATTAAAGAACAATAAAGGTGTTGAAGATAATCGTGTAAGACATATGGACTATGGCGTACAGTTTAATAAACTTATGTATGAGAGATTAATTAAAGGTGAAAATATTACTTTGTTTAGTCCACATGATGTACCTGGCTTATATGATACATTTTTTACTGATCAAGACAAATTCCAAGAACTATACGAAAAAGCAGAACGTATGACAAGCATTAGGAAAAAGTCTATTCCTGCTATGGATTTATTTTCGTCGTTTGTTCAAGAACGTAAAGATACAGGAAGAATTTATTTAATGAATGTTGACCATGCTAATACCCATGGAGCATTTATAGAAGACTTAGCACCAATCAAACAAAGTAATTTATGTTGTGAAATTGATTTACCTACAAAACCTATGGACAATATTAATGATGAACAAGGTGAAATTAGTTTATGTACATTGAGTGCTATTAATTGGGGTGTTATAAAAGACACTATAGAGTTACAAAAAGTTGGTAATTTGGCTGTAAGAGCATTAGATGAACTATTAGATTATCAAAGTTATCCTGTATTGGCGGCAGAACTTAGCACAATGAAAAGACGTCCACTTGGTGTAGGTATAATTAATTTTGCATATTGGATGGCCAAACATGATAGCACATATCAAGAACCTAATTTAGAATTAATAGATGAATGGTCAGAAGCATGGAGTTATGGTCTTATAAAAGCAAGTATAGAGTTAGCTCAAGAAAAAGGTAAGTGTCCAGGAACAGATGAAACTAAATACGGACAAGGCATTACTCCTAATCAAACATATAAAAAGGATGTTGACGAATTAGTTAAACACAAAGAAAGACTTGATTGGAAAAAATTAAGAAAAGATTTAAAAGAACATGGTATTAGAAATAGTACTCTTATGGCACTAATGCCTGCAGAAACGTCTGCACAGATTAGTAACAGCACAAACGGTATTGAACCACCACGTAGTTATGTAAGTATTAAACAAAGTAAACATGGTGTTTTAAAACAAGTTGTGCCAGGCTTTCCATACTATAAAAACAAATATGATCTATTATGGGACCAAAAGTCTCCTCAGGGCTATTTGAAGATTATGGCTGTATTACAAAAATACATTGATCAAGGAATATCTGTAAATACCTCCTACAACCCTGAGCATTATGAAGATGAAAAAATACCAATGAGTGTATTAATACAAGATCTACTTATGTTTTATAAATATGGTGGCAAACAATTATACTATAATAACACGTTTGATGGTCAAGGCGAGATAGATATAAATAAAGACACATCAAACGGTGTAATTGATGCAGGAGAACCTGTAACAAATACAGAGTTTATAGATGATGACGATTGTGAGAGTTGCAAAATATGACAAGTCAAGAACTACAAGCATTAGGATTTCAAAAGGCAGGTGATGTAGATGTTGTTGATGGCGTAATTGGTAGTAACCTTACACCATTTGCAACTGAAGTAAAGTCTGGGGTATATTGCTGGGTGTTAATAAACGATAGTAATAAAAAAGAAGAAATAATTTATATTGGAAAATATGGAATGTCCATCAAAAAAAGATGGGGAGAACACAGGCTTCATAATCCAGGAAGTCCAACAGGTCATAAAAATGCAGATTATATTATTCAGCAAATGGCAGAGACTGATATCAGAATGGAACTATGGGGTAAGCAAAGTCATACTGAAGAATTTTCTTATATAAACATAGTAGGTGAAACAATAACAAAAACTTTTTCTACCTATAGTGTAGATGAAGAAGATCTAATAGCACATTATTTAAAAAGATATGGAAAAAGACCAGCACTAAATAGAACTAGAGGCGGAAATTAATGGCAACAGTTTTAAATACAAATAATAAAAAACATCATACAAAAGCAAAAATGTTTTTAGATCCTGCTGGTGGAGTGTCTTTACAAAGATTTGATACATTAAAATACAAGCAGTTTGATAAGTTTACTGATAAGCAGTTAGGCTTCTTTTGGAGACCAGAGGAAGTAGACATACTTAAAGATGCAAGTGATTTTAAAAACTTGACTGACTTTGAAAAACATATTTTTACTAGTAATTTAAAAAGACAAATTTTGTTGGATAGTGTACAAGGTCGCTCACCTAACTTGGCTTTTCTGCCTATAGCATCTATACCTGAATTAGAAACATGGATAGAAACATGGGCATTTAGTGAGACTATACATAGTAAAAGTTATACCCACATTATAAGAAATATATATCCTGATCCAAGTAAAATATTTGATGAACTTTTAGATATACAAGAGATTGTGGATTGTGCTGACAGCATAACAGAAAACTACGACAAACTTATAGAGTATAACAGATTAAAAGAGCAGGGAAGTAAAAAGTATAATGAGTATGAGCATAAAAAACGTCTATGGTTATGTATAATGAGTGTAAACATACTAGAAGGCGTACGTTTTTACGTTAGTTTTGCATGTAGTTGGGCATTTGCTGAACTTAAAAGAATGGAAGGTAATGCAAAGATTATTAAATTTATTGCTAGAGATGAAAATGTTCATTTGGCAAGTACGCAGACAATGTTAAAACTTTTACCACAAGATGATAAAGACTTTGCAAAAATTGAAAAAGAAACTTATGCTGAGTGTACTCAAATGTTTTTAGATGCTGTGGAACAGGAAAAACAATGGGCAGACTACTTGTTTAAAGATGGAAGTATTATTGGCTTAAATGCAGAACTATTAAAGCAGTATGTAGAATTCATTGCAGGTAAAAGAATGCATGCCGTTAGACAAGAAAAAATATTTAACACAGGTACAAATCCTCTTCCATGGACTCAAACGTGGATTACTGGTGGTAGTGTACAAGTGGCACCTCAAGAAACTGAAATTAGCAGTTATGTAATTGGTGGTACAAAACAAGACGTAGAAAAGGATTCCTTTAAAGGATTTAGCCTATAATTTTACTAAACTTTATTCTAATGTAATAAATATATTACATGTTTGAAACAGAAAATCTAATTGGTAAAGTTGTAACCATAAAACTTAATAGTGGTATTGAGCTTATGGCTACTCTTAACGCCTATAACAAAAAATCTAAAATAGTAAATTTAAATAATCCTAATACAGTGGTTATTATGGAAGATCAAATTGCTGTAGTGCCTTTTATATACACAGGCCACACAGATGAAATAATTATTTCATTAGATCATATTTTGGCTATTGTAGAAAGCACAGAAAAATCAGCAAAAGATTACCTAAGACTTCAGGATGGTGAATAGTATTTTTTAAAAGATAAATACTATTATGCCAGGAGCCGCAAGACAATTTTTCGATACAGCAGGTGGGGGACTTATTCTAGGACCTTCTGCTTTTACTGTGTTTTGCGAAGGCAGTTACTTATCTCTTGTAGGTGATATAATAATGACCCATGGAGATTCTCCACATACTACTGCAACTGCTAAAATTTTTAGTGGTTCATTCACTGTTTTATGTGAAGGCTTATTTCCTTCAGTTCAAGGCCTTAGTACAGTAACTTGCGGTCATACAGTTGATACAGGTTCAGCAACAGTCCTTATAGGAATATAATGTCCAAATTAGTCTCAGTTCGTGGTCCACATGCTCGTGGTCCTATGGATAGTATCCGCATACAATGGAATATGGGTAATCAATGCAATTACAAGTGTGAATATTGTCCTGATATATTGCATGATAGTAGTAAGCCATGGTTGCCCTTAGACGCCTATCTGACTGCCATAGAGCGCCTGTCAACGCATTATAACAATCAGGGTAAAAGAGTAGACTATGAACTAATAGGCGGAGAAGTTACTGTAATGCCTGGTTTTGAGGATATAATACGCAAAATAAGTGAGTATAATACTCATAATGTTGTATTTACTAATGCCAGTAGAACAGTTAATTGGTGGAGTAAAGCAAAACATTATATGGACGGTGTAGTTCTTACATACCATCCACTAAGCCAAGATAGAGAGCATTTCGTTAATGTTATAAATGAGATAAAGGATTATGTTACAATAGACATAAACATAGCAGGAATAGGCGGAGACGTGCTCAGATTGGGCGAATTTGTAGAGGAATTACGTGATTTGTTCAAGGACTGTGAACACAACAGATACGATAATGTTAGTATCTGTGTTAAAACAATGTATAAAAAACTGCTGGGTCGTAACAGTAAGCAGGAAACATATTGGGATTATACAGATGCTGAACAAGAAGTTTTACAAAGACCAGGTATAAAACCTATGCCTGTGGAGCCACAACCTGAATCTGAAAATAATGAACCAGAAGAAGTAGTAGAAGATACCTCCTGGATGACGGAGTTTTTGTACGAAGATGGATCAGCAAAGTATGTGCAGAGCCACCAAATAATTAATCAAGGGTTAAATAATTTTAAAGGTATGAAGTGTCACTTAGGTTTCGAAAGTTTAAATATAGATGCCAATGGTGAAATGTATAGCAGTTGGTGTGGTGCTGTAAACTTTGGTAATGTGGGTAGTACAGATTGGAAACTTCCAGAAACTAAAACTAGTTGTCCTTTTGATTATTGTAATAATATATCAGATATTTCTATAACTAAGACAGTTTAGTTAATTTATTTTCTTTTATGCTTTTTAATAAAGTGTCTACATAAGGTACTTTATTTAAAAATTCAAGTTTTAATCCTGATGTTTCATGGAAAGTTGAATGGACTCCGTAACTATATTTGTATCTTGGATGAGACTCAAATTCATTTAACATCTCTTTACTTAAATCAAAACCAAGGGAGTTTATTAAGTTTATATATCTAAAGTAGTCTTTGGACCAATCATTGCATAAGCAATGATTAAAAACTTCATATAAGTCTTTGTTTTTAAAAATATATCCCAAATAATTAATATATAAATCTATATCATCAAATATTTCTATATCCTCTATAATAAATTTATCAATATTAAGATCTAAAATATTTTTATTTGATTTATTTTGTATATAAAATTTTATATTATTATAACCTAATACAGATTTTTGAATTTTACAGTCTTCTGGTTTAAAAGCATTAGATATTTTATGTAACTTTTTATCATTTAAAAATTGATCTAAAAAATCATAATCTGAATCTATGTTATTGATATCATAAAGCCATTCTCCTTTTTGATCAAATATACTTAAAGGAAGACTTTTTAAATTATCTTTTTTAAAATTAAGTGTCACATTGTTTTTTAAACATAAATCTATAAGAGGGTCTATATCTAGAATATTTTGTTTAAAAATATGGTACTCTATAATAAGTTTATCTTTATAAAATTCTATTAAAGATTCTATATATTCCCAATCTAAATTTTGTGTAACTAAATTTGCTGATTTAAATGCCCCATACAGATTTAAATAAATTGTAACATTTTTACTTTTAAGATGTTCTAATACTGGTCTATCTACAGTACTGCCTTGAGTGAACACTAACAGCTCTTTTTCAAAAGTATGACATCTACTTGCTAAATGATGTATTTTTGGATGAACTAGAGAATCTCCATAAAAAGAATTACAGAATACTTTGCTATATTTTTTTGAAGATAAAAATTTTGATGCTTTTACTAAGTTTAAATCTGATATAGGGTAATTTCTTTTTCCAAACTTATGGAAATACGAATTACCTTGTGGTAATAGACTGTTATAAACTTTGCTCTTAGACGTGATGTCTAAATGTAATGTATTCAATTACTTAGCAGGACCAGTTGGTAGTTTATTATTAATAGAACTTGAGTATGAAACAAACTCTGCTTCATCATATTCTGCATTATCAGTATCATAATAGTAACTAGTACTTGAATCTAATTCGCTTTCAGCAGTATCATATACCCCTATGCTATATTCTTCAACAATAACATATTCAGACGCAGTTTTACCTCTAATACCAAATAAAAATACACCTGGAGACAAGTTAGCATCTAAACTAGTTGTATCTGCTGTAACTACACCTGTGTTAGCATCGAAACTCATCCATGGTGCTAACGGACTAAATGGTAAAATTGCTACATTACTAAGATTTGTATTAATGTCTAAATTAATATTTGCAGTTGTTCCAGTTTGCATATTTAAAATTCTTCCTGATGGATATGTATTTGAAAATTCGGGAGATTCATCTGAACTACCTGAATCTAACTGTAATACAGCCTCATTTATTACATCTAAATTAGCACCGGTTGAACCTTCAGCAATTGATAATGCAACTTTACCTTTTAAACTACCTTCAGCAATAAGTATGTCTTTTATTTCATTTGAATTTTTACTAGGATGTTTTTCTATAAATTGTGCAACACCACCAGCAACTAAGGCTGTAGATATACTTGTTCCAGTTCCAGTTCCATATATTACACTGGATAAATGGCTACAAGTTGTAACACCTTCACCAATTGTGAAAATATCAACTGCGGCACCATAGTTAGGGAAAGAAGTAGTATCACTACCACCGTCCCATGCAGTATTTGTAAATTCTGAAATAACAAAGTCGTTATCATGAGCACCAACTGTAATAATATCTGCCACACCTGCTGGAGAGTAGTTAGCAACATTGTCATTACTATTACCTGCGGCCGCAACTACTACAATGTTTGAATTGTTAAGTTCACCAATCTTGGAGTCAATAAGATTGTTTTGTGCAGTTACCCATGGAGCACACATTACTTTCACGTCTGCTACATTACTACTATTGTGGTCTGATAAAACAGCATCTAAGGCTGTAATTACGTTACCTACTGATATATTACCTGAAGCGGCATCAAATAGTTTTACATTTTTAATTGTTACGTCTCTTGCAACTCCTATATTTTCACCAGTAATCAATCCAGCCATCGAAGTACCATGACCTGTTGAATCCGAATAAGTTGAACCGTATGCACTATGTAAATTTGTAATAGTTGCATTAGCAAACTCTATATGTGAATCATTAATACCTGAATCTACAAGATAAACAGTTTTTCCGTTTCCAGAAAATTTAGGTTCCCATGAATCAAAAGAATATGACTCTGTTACTTCACCATCAATATTTCCTTTGTTATACCATCTGTTATCTAAATATCTAAAATGGGCTGTACTAAAATTTTGTAACCCAAGGCCTGAATCTGCATCTGCATCTTCTGAATATTTTACGCCGGTTATTGCGGCTAATTGTTCTGCTGTAGCACTAATTAAGTATGTCATGCTAAGACTGAATGTGGTTGTGATTGAAGCACCTGCCGATGTTATTGCCGTTTGTGCCGCACTAGCATCTGCATGAACTCCTGAATCCATTTCTACTATATAATTTGCCATTTTGACTCCAGTAATTTAAAATTTCTAGTAAATTTATAATAAGTATTTATCATATTTTAAAGAATAAATATTAAATAATGATGTCCAAACACAAAAATTCAGCATTAAATTTCGACTTTGACAGTCTTGTGTATCTACTATTCATTAAAAAACCTACTGACTCTTTAACATTGTATCAAAAACTAATAGATTATGTAAAAAAATATGAAGGATATAGTGTAGCATTAAGTGGTGGATATGATAGTCAGTTTGTATGTTTAATTTTAAAAGAAGCAGGTATAGACTTTGATGTGATTTCATACAAACTAACCTGGGACGATGAAGTTATTAATGCTAATGATGTTCTATCTTGTGAGAATTTCTGTAAAAAACACAATTTAAAATTGAATGTTATGGAAATAGATGGAAAAGAATTTTTTGATGGTGGAATATATGCCTCTATAGGTAAAAAATATAAATCTCATAGCCCTCAAATTAGTTTACATTGTTATTTTTTAGAGCAGTCTAAGTCTCAAAAAATACTTTGTGGTGGTGATATTCCTTATCCTAAATATTCACCGGAAACTAAAGAATTAAGTTTAAAACATTTAATATTTTTAGATGGAGAAGAAGGACCATCATTTTTAAGACGTTATGATTATCCATATAGAGTGGTAGGTTTAGCAAATAACAAAACAATAGTAAAAAATTTGTTTTTTTCTACACCTGAAATATATTATCTATCAATGACTATAAATGAAGAAATAATTTTAGAAAACAAAGTTTTTCCTACAAACAGCCCTCTAGTTCAAAATTATAGATATAAAGAAATGTATTATAATCATATATTAAAAGATAATAAACTGTCATTTAGATTTGGTGAAGCAAATGGATTTGAAAATTTACAAACACATTTAGCACAAATTACAGGAAATTATAACGAATTTAATGACAAATATAGAAAAATATTCAGTTACGATAAAGAAGCACATATAACTTCTAGAATAAAGTGTGCATCGTCTGATTTTGAAGGAATAAACGAAAAATTTAAATTATTAATTCAAGAAAATGACTTTGAATTTTTATATGATTTTAAATTAAATTTGTAAATAGTTCAAAAATCACCTATTTCCTAGTGTTATACAATATACTTTTATAAATACTAACTATAAAGTATTATAATTGATATTTATATCAACCTCCTACATTATAACCTTAGATTGTAGCCATCACTACAATAAGATCTTTGTTGTTTTTGGTGTGGGGATAACACAAGAGAAAGAATGACAGAGTATGTAAAAAAACAAATTAAAAAGACCACAATGCAGGATATAAGAGATAATGCAGAGTTGTTTGTGTTAGTATGCATCTTTATTGCTTCTACCATGGGAGTGAGTCCAACAGTATGAGAGAATTAGGAATGGCATTATTAGGAACACTAGCAATAGCGGTGTTCTTTGGATTTAAAGTATACCCAGATTTAGAATACACAGGATATTCAAGTCAGGGGTCGTGTATAGGAGAATGCTACGAACAATATGTAGCACTTAACGGCACAGTTGTTGAAATAGAACAACGTAAAAAAGAACTTGCTAACGCAGATGAGTTCAGTAGTATTAGAAGTTTATGGGCAGGTTGTGCCGCATGTCACGGAGCAGATGGCGGTGGTATGGGACCTTTTCCAAGTTTACAAGGCAAAGACAAAGCATACATAGTTCAAAGACTTGTACAATACAAAAACAAAGAGCAAGTTGGTGCAATGAGTAGCACCATGTGGGCACAGGCAGGAATGTTATCCGCAAAGGATATGGAAACAATTGGTGCTTTTATTGAAGCCGGACTTCCTAGCAAATAACGGTAGTAAAATAATATGAAAAAAGTTTTAGAAGTATTTTTTAAATACTGGATACAACCCTGGCATCCACAGAGATAATAATGAAAGAAGTTAAAAACTATACAGAAGCAACACCAGAAGAATTTTCTGAATGGAGAGAAACAGACTATTGGAATAAGATGGATTTTGATCCTTTAGTAATGTTTGTTGTTATACCAGCAGTAGTACAGGTACTTGTTTTTGGTATGATGTTAGCAGTAATGGGTTTAAACCAAATTATCTTTTGATTAAAGAAGCATTAAAGGCCGTTATTGGTGTTGGTAAACAAGGTACCCAATTTAAAATCACACCCTTGCGAATTGTTCTATTCGCATTATTAGTAGCAATAATATTTTTAGGCACCGTTACAGCATTGTTATTCTTAGCATCTGTTCTAGTTTGACATATAAAAATTTATATGTATAATAAATAGTGTTATGGCATTTATAGTTGGAAGTAATTGTGTTGGCTGTAAGGATACAGCATGTGTACAGGTTTGTCCTGTAGACTGCTTCTATGAAGGCCCAGACATGCTATACATAGACCCTGAGGAATGTATAGACTGTGCTCTATGTGAGCCTGAGTGTCCTGTAGAAGCCATTTATGCTGATGATGAATTACCACCTGAGCAAATACCTTTTCTAGAAATTAATGAAAAGGGTGCTGAAATGTATAGGGATCAGAACATCACAGAGCAAAAGGAGCCTTTAGCACATCAATCACCTTATACTGTTGAAGAAGCCATTAAAGTAGTACAAATAGACTAATGAAAAAGAAGAATACAACACCTAAGACAAGATCGCATCGTGATTTATTTGTTCATGACACTCCTTACGGGCATAAGGTTGAAAGAGATAGAACAAAAATAATTCCAAGAAAACAAAAGCATAAAGAGGTATAATGGACGGAGTAATTTTATTAGCAATTATAATTCCTGCTATCACAGTTTTGTTTAGTATGTTGTTTAATGTAATTAATAGTGATGGTGGTACTAAAGGAATTACTCAGCCATACACAACAAAAAGTGGTGCTACACATACTGCACATAAAAGCAGAGAACAACACATAGTATAAAATGGAAAGGAAATGTGGTGAATGTACTGGCTGTTGTGAAGGGTGGTTAGCAGATACTGTTTGGGGTAGAGCTATGTATCCAGGAAAATCTTGTTATTTTCTAAAAAATAAAAAATGCTCTATATATGAACTCAGGCCAAATAATCCTTGTAGAAATTTTTATTGTAGTTGGGTAAAGGACAATAATAATGAATTTCCTGATTGGTTACGTCCAGATAAAAGTGGTATAATAATGGCAGATAGAGAAACTCCTAGTGGAACAAAATATATAGCAATTACTGAATGTAATAAAGAAAATAAAAATGATATTAAATCCTGGATTAAAAAATATCAATTAAAAACAAATAAGAATATTACAACCTATTTTGATGGCCATTGGGAACATTATGGTACTTTAGAATTTTGCAGTGAACAAAGTAAAATTACAGGAGTATAGAACTTTGAGACCACTAATAATTCATAATGCTGTAACACAGGAATTTTTAAATAGTTTAGCAGATAGATCTTTTGAACAGTTTAAAAAGGCTAAAGTTTCACATAGTGAAGGCAACAAGAATACAGTTTCAATGATTCGTAGATGTTGGACTGACTCTGTTACTGACAACGAAGTAGTTAATAAAACTGTATCATCTATATTTGCAAAGTATAAAGATATAGAAACAAATGGTAATATTGAAAGTAATTTGACTTTATATCGTGAACAAGATGCAGGTAATTATGATTTACATCAGGACGTATTTTATGGAGATGATGTAAGGAAGTTAAGTATGTCTATTATTGTAACAGATAATTTTACTGGTGGTGAATTATTTATAATGGGCGATCAAATTGATTTACAAAAAGGTGATGCTGTAATCTTTCCTAGTTTTTTGCCACATTTAGTTGCACCTGTAAAAACGGGTTCAAGACTTGCATTAGTTTCTTGGATGTATGGCCCACAATGGAAATAAAATGAGTATAGTTGATAACAGTTACATTAAAAATGCTCTTACAAACGAGCAAGTTTCAAAACTTATTGAAATTTATATAGGTGCAAATTCTTACATCAGTGATTCAATGAAAAAACTCACAAGTAAAAATCATAATATGGAAGAAGTATATGAGGTACTTAGAGGATCAGATATTATAGACGTAGATAGAATTGCAGTATGTCATTTTTATTGTCATGACTCACCATATTATCCTCATACAGATTTCCACTCTATAGAAAAAGAAAATTTAGTTTTGCCATTAAAGGTGATGGATGGTCCTAATCCATTTTTAATAATTTTTGATCAATATTATAATGGTGATGGAAGAACTTGGACATTTAATAAAAATTTAGAATTTGATTTTAATAAAACAGCAAAATGCAGACCTTGTGATTTTGGAAATGATATACATGGATTATTAGAACAGGATATATCAGAAGACCTATATAATTATTTAAATCATTTTCCTAAAAAATACTGGTATGGATTATCAGGCACAGCATATGAATTTAAACCTGGTAATGCTATACAATTCGATTCTAAAAAAATACATTCCACAAGCAGGATGTACTGTAAAGAAAAATTAGGTCTTACAATTAGATATTCCTTTTAAAACGATAAATACCACTATAATAGAATAATAATTATTCGTTAAGGAGTAACAAATGTCTGTGAAAGATATGAATTATCGTGAGCGAGGATTACTGCTCAGCATGTTTGCTCATCAATGTTATTGTGAGCCAAAAGATTTATTAAAAAAGAGACCAGGTATAAAAAGTCTTGATCCTCTTAAAAAGTTTTTAAACAAACCACTTCCACCAACATATATAGATGTTGATGGAGCTCAAGCCTATGTAATGAGTGACAGCAAAGATGTCCTTATTGCATGTAGAGGTACGGAACCCACACAAATGAATGATATACTAGCAGACTTAAAAATGTTCCCTGTAAAACATCATATATCAGGAAGAGTACACAGGGGATTTTATGCAGAGTATGATAAAGTTATTCCTGGTATCAAAGAAGCATTAACAAAACATAACAAAAAAGGTGACAAAACTGTATGGGTTACAGGACATAGTTTAGGTGGAGCAATGGCTGTTCTTGTTGCGGCCGAGCTAAGACCAAATGGAGGATTACATACATTTGGACAACCAAGAGTTGGTAATGCAGAATTCCTTAAAGCATTAGACGGTATCAAATATTACAGATATAGAAATAATAATGATGCTGTAACGGCTGTACCACCTTCTTTCTTATTGTTTAGACATGGTGGTGTATTGAGATATATTAACACATATGGTAATATAAGACCTGCTACATGGCTTCAACGTTTTAAAGACAAATGTAGAGGACATTGGATGGCACTTAAATCTTTTAATTTAATAGATGGTTTTGCTGATCATAGTATGGGATTATATCATGAATTCTTATACAACATGGACGACAACGGCGAGCAATTACCTAAATAAGGAAAACATATGAATTGGTTAATAATATTAGCACTAAAAAGCATACTATCTAGCATAATTGGTAGTAGTTTTTATCAGTGGTTTAAAAATACTAAAATGGGTGTTTGGTTCCAAGTAAAAATGGATAATACAATGGAGTGGGTAGCAAAGCGATATGATTTAGAAATTGCTAGTCGCGAAGAAAAATGGTTAGCACAATATCCGTTACTAGGACAGCGAATTGTAGACTTAGAAAAAGAAGTGTCTAAACTAAAGAACAAAAAGCAGTTTTAATGATTCTTTACACATAAGATAAATATTAGTAATTAAAAACGGTAGAGAGTACATGTCAAATAAAACACCATATGAAATTAGATTGGACCTTGTAAGAGAAGCCAAAGAAATTCTTCAAGCAAGAGCCAAAAATCCAGAGGATATGCCTACAACTGAAGAAGTTCTAAAAGAGGCAGAACGTCTAAATGAGTTTGTTTCCAAACGTCCATTCAACGAATCCAAATAATTCAAATTCCCCCTCACAAATTCAGTAAATAATACCTGTAATAAAGGCTGGTATAGCTCAGTAGGTAGAGCAACTGATTTGTAATCAGTAGGTCGTCAGTTCGAACCCGACTACCAGCACCATTACTTTAATGATAACGTTGCAATAGCAACAGGATAACAAAATGGTAAAAACAAAAGCAACCAAAAAAACAGTAGCAAAAAAAGTTACTAAAAAAGCAACAACTAAGAAAGATAAAATTGTAGCAATAGATTTTGATTGGACTAAAGTTGGCGAAAACGTTCAAAAGAACGCAGAGGAAATCAGCAAAAATATTATGAAGAATGCTGAAACAATTGGCAACAATGTCGCAAGAAACTCCAAAGCAGTAGGCGACAGAATGTCTGCATACTTAAATAGAAACTTAGGTTAATATTAATACAGGGGCCATAGCTCAGCCGGGAGAGCGCCTGGTTTGCAACCAGGAGGTCCGGGTTCGATCCCCCGTGGCTCCACCAATTTAGGCGGATGTAGTATAACGGCTATTATGAGACCTTGCCAAGGTTTAGATCCGAGTTCGATTCTCGGCATCCGCTCCAAACATTTATGAATGAAGAATATTGTATAAAAGAAATTTTTGGCAGACCATATATAGATGGTACTGTATTACCTAAAAATCTATCAAATATATATGAAGATATTCTTAGCAGAATGGAAGATGTTTTTCCAGAATCTATTTCTCAAACTAATGATTATGTGAGTGAGGCATGGTTAAATAGCAGAGATTATATATGTACAGAAGTTTTTCCTGATTTAAAATTTTTATTTAAAAGTGCCGCAACTGCTCTAGAGTTATTAGGACATGATTATAAATTCTTTTACTTTAATAGTTGGTTGCAAGTGTATTCAAAAAAACAAGCACTTGATCCACATGTTCATTATGGATCATATCATGGTCATTATATGATTAAAGATACTGATACTTCTACATTTTATACAAATGCTAAAAAAATAGGTGACACAAAAGTAGGTAATAAAAATAGAACAGTAATACCTTTAAAAAATTATGATGGTCATTTTTGTATGTTACCTTCAGATTTGATTCATTGGGGTCAAAGAAATCCTTCTAATAAAATAAGAGTTTGTGTAGGGTATAATCTTTCAACAGAAAAAGATATACCTAGAGATTTTATTTTAAAAAATGTTGGTAAGAAGTATCATGATGTGCTTATACCACTAAAAGATGTTTTATAGGAGAGTTGGCTGAGTGGTCGAAAGCGGCACCCTGCTAAGGTGTTAACCGGGTAACTGGTTCGAGGGTTCGAATCCCTCACTCTCCGCCAGTTTGTTACTGGATTAAAAATAATTAATGTAAATAATATAAACTATAGGAATACAAAATGGCAAAGAAAAAACAACCTAAAAAGTTGGTACCAACATCTAAAAAACCAGAGGCTCAAACATCTAATCAAGAAGATGATGTGATGTTTAAGTTACTAGATAGTAAGATTGAAATACCCTTAGGATTACTTAGACAAAAACATATTTTTATTGCAACACCTTGTTATGGTGGACAGATTGGTGAACCATACTTTAGAAGTATGATGAGGTTTGCTATATTATGTAACAAATATAATATTAAATATACAATCAGCACTCTGGCAAATGAAAGTTTAGTTACGAGAGGAAGAAATACATTAGTAAGTTTCTTTATGGAAAATAGTGATGCTACTCATTTATTTTTTATTGACGCAGATATCGAATTTAATCCAGAAGACATTTTGAGAATGGTAGCATATGATAAACCAATTGTTGTAGGTGCATATCCTAAGAAAGCAATTAATTGGGACAGTATTATTGGAGCCGCCAGATCAGATGAGAATGAAACATCAGAGACAATTGAAGGACATAGTTCAAATTATGTTGTAAACTTTGAATTCCTTAAGGACAAAGACGGTAACAATACCCCACAAGTACAAATTGAAGATAATTTGGTCAAATTAAAAGATGCTGGTACAGGCTTTATGTGTATTAAAAAGGAAGTAATACAGCAGATGTTTGATAAGCATCCAGAATACAAATATGTAAACGATATTAATGTAGATAATAAATTTGAACCATTTATGTATGCATTGTTTGACACAATGATTGATCCTGAAAGCAGACGTTATCTATCAGAGGATTATATGTTCTGTAGAACTTGGCAAAATATGGGAGGTACTGTTTACTTAGATCCACGTACTGCTCTTAATCACGTTGGGCATTATACATTTAGAGGTAACATTAGAAAACTGTTTACCGGAGAAAATAAATATCACAGAAATCAGGAGATAAAGAGTGGAAAACAAACCAAATAAAGCACACATCTCAGTTTTATTACCAACAAGAGGCAGACAAGAAGTTTTAAAAACTAGTGTAACTGGCTTGATAGAAAAGGCATCTAATCCAAGCGATATAGAAATATTATTTGGAGTTGATGAAGATGACCAGCAGGTAATAGAATATATTAGAAATGATCTTAAACCTATTTTTGACAAACATAAAGTAGAAGCAAGAGCAAGTATTTTTAAACCATTAGGATATCAGCAACTTCATGTATATGTAAATACACTAGCAGGAGCGGCCACAGGTGAATGGTTATTCTTTTGGAATGACGATTGTCTAATGGTTACCGAAGGTTGGGACGATGTTATTAGACAACATGACGGAGAATTTAAATTACTAGGACCTAAAGACAATCATGAGGGTCATCCTTATGCTATATTGCCTATTGTACCTAAAGATTGGTTTATCCTTATGGGGCATCTAAGTCAAAATGCTCAAAATGATGCATGGCTAAGTCATATTGCATATATGTTAGATATATTTGAAAGAGTAGATTTTGAATTTATACATGACAGAGCAGATATAACAGGTAACAATAATGATGAAACTTTCCAGAACAGAAAATATATGGAAGGTAATCCTCAAGATCCAGCAGATTTTGGACATCCAGATATGCAACAAGCCAGAGTCGCCACAGCTCATAAACTTGCTTGGTTCCTAGAAAAAACAGGCCAAGGGGATTTAACTTGGTGGCATAATGTTGTAGCAGGTACACAAGACCCATTTGAAAAAATGAAATGGGCCGAAGGAGTAAAAGGTGCTGGACAATTATCGCCAATTAATGGAGATGATGAGCCTGAATTCCCTGACGATCATAAAATTTCATTATAAATTAGTTATATAATAACATAAAAATTCAGAAAAACCGCTTGACAATGAGCGGTTTTTTGTTATACTATATACATAATTTAAATAAAAAGGTAGGAGTTTTTATGCAATACAACATTTATCAAATCCAAGTATCAGACGAGATTACAGATTTCGTTAATTCAAACGAAGGCGGTCATTACGAAGCCGCTAAAAAATATCCATTATATCATGCAAAAATGGAAACAATGCACGCCAGAGGCGATAGTGATAAAATAGATTTCAAACAAGAATACTTTTCACACTACACTAAAGTATGTGAAGTAGACGGTAGATACTGTGGACTTTCAGATGGTGACAGAGACTATACAGTTACCAGCAAAAACGAAGTATTTTCAATACTAAATCAATGTTATTTAGATGAAGAAACAGG